>OGPN01000146.1_pt1 | contig 51471 bp, 62 predicted proteins | sample 1552941 | NCBI WGS metagenome assembly OGPN01 (sample SAMEA2580220, study PRJEB22360) | human gut metagenome | biome: human gut; feature: human-associated habitat; material: faeces | place: Denmark | collected 2008/2010
CCAATCTAAATTCATAGATACTTTTTTAATAAGTAATTCTTGATAATTCTTTTTAAAGAGTAAGGAATAGATTAAATCTATAATATAATCACTACTTATTTTAGAAGAAAATGTTCCAATTTTATTAATAATATTTTCTTTTGAACACATTGTTAAACAAATATCTGCTTTTATTCTCAAATAACTATCATTTAAAGAAGTGATTGCAATAATGGTTCCCCCATTTATTTTAATACGTTCAACAATAGGTTTAATTTCATTTGTTTGTCCTGAATAGGAAATAATTAACGCTACTGAATTTTTAGTCGTATACAAAGCCTGTTGAGTTTGCTCTGTAGGAATAATTTTCAAGTTAACAAGCTTATTGACATAAGTCATTTTATGTTCAAACATCAATGCTGATAAAAAAGAATCTCCTACCGCAAACAAATCAATGACGTTTGCTTTATCAATATAATCCACTGCTTTTTCTAATTCATTCATATCAAGAACTTGATTAGTTCCTTCAATGGTTTGTTTATAGATTTCTCCAACATTATGACAAATTTCATTTTTCGAACTATCTTGAAGAAATGGCTTATTAAAATTTATTGTAGAGAATGTTTGAGATTGAGTTATTTCGGCAAAATGAACACGAAAGTCATTAAAATTTTTTTCTCCCAATTTCTTACAAAAACGACTAATTGTTGCTGTTGAAGTATAAGTTGCTTCTGCTAACTCTTTAAGATTCATATGAATCACATCTTCTTTATGTTCAATTAAATAATCTGCTATTTTCTTTTCTAAATCACTAAAACCATTTTGGTATTCAATTGTTGATAATAGACTCATATTCTCACCTCTAAATCCATTGTACCTTTATATACAATGAAAGACAAGAATACAACGTATCCTTGTCAATTTCATTATTAAGCTTCTGCAGCTTGTTTGTTTTGATATTTTTCGTAAGAGATTAAGAATGGTGTGTAGATAACTGTTGATACAACAATTAAGATTGCTTGAGTTACTGCACCCATTATGCTAGCACCACATGCTAAGAAACCAAATACGATTGGTGGAGTTGTCCAAGGTACTGTTAAACATGCAACTGGACAGAATCCGATAACTGTTAATACATAACCAATAATGATTGTGACTAATGGAGCAACTACGAATGGAATACCTAAGATTGGGTTTAATACCATTGGAATACCGAATGTAACTGTTTCATTGATGTTGAATAAACCTGGAACTAATGATAATGTAGCGATTGCTTTATTATCTTCACGTTTACCAAAGATCATGATTGCGATTACTAAACCGATAGTAACACCTGAACCACCGAATTCACCACACATTTGTAAGAAATACATGTTGATGATATTTTTTGGAGTTTCACCTTTGTTGAATGCTTCAACGTTTTCAAGTGCTAATGGTGTAAATAATGCTTCTTTTACTGCAGATAACATGTTGTTACCATGGATACCTACTAACCAGAATAACATGATTACTAAATAGATAATCATAACACCTGGAATTGTAGCACCTACAGCTCCTAAAGGACCTTGGATACCATTTTTGATAACATCATTTAAGTATAAACCAGTTAAGTTATAACATGCTGATCCAATACAAGCAGTGATGATTAAAGTTAAAGTAGCTGGTACTAAAACTTCGAATGCACGAGCAACTCCTGGTGGAACTTGTTCTGGCATTTTAATTTTTAATGCATCTTGTTTTTCGAAGAAGCAGAATAATTCTACAGATAATACACCAATGATCATACCAGTGAATAAACCAGTAGCTCCTAATTCATTACCAGCGATACCAGTGAAAGCATCTTTAGCTCCTTCTACCATGTGTGAAGTGTTTGTAACTGATAACCATGCAGCTAAACCTACTAAACCTGGAATATAACCAGCTTTTTCAGCTCCCATGTTCCAAATACCGATTTCTTGGGCAATACCAAGAGTGATACCAACTGTGATACAGCTGATAGTACAGAAGTTAACAGCTTGGAATGCTGGGTTTAAGAAATCTAAAGCCATGATTGGTTTGAAGAACATACCTAACCCAGTAGCTTCGTTAACTAATACGTTACACCATAAAACCCCAATTGCCCCAGCGATTGTTAAAGGCATGAAGTTTTGGAACGCATTTTTGATTGCAGATAAATATTTGTTTTGACCGCACCATGCACCAGCGCGACCTAAGACATCCGCCATTTTGTCCATAAATTTTTCCTCCCTTAAATATTTTTTTGACACTAATAGTATAATCCATTATGCAAATAAAAGTCAATGCTTTTTTGTTTTAAAAGTACCATACTTTTAATTTTAAAAGATATAATATTTAAAAAAAACCGCATAAAATAAGGGTTTTTCACCATTTTTGAAAGCGGTTTATTTTTTTTATTTTTTTTATAAAAATAGCCGCCTACAGATTAGACGGCTATAAATAAATTAATTATAAGTTATTTCTTTGCGGATTCAAGCATATATTTAACTTTTGCATATTTGTGTAAAAAATGTGCTTCCTTATCTTCAATAAACGCTCTAAGATACTCATCTGTTTGAATCTTTTCTGTATGTTTTTTAATCTTAGTATCAGACATATTATGCCATATTTCAGCGTGAGATAATTCGGCTTCTGCTAATTTAATACAAGTGTTATACATTTCTATATCATTATTTGTTTTATACATTATAGCACATTCTGTATATTTTTTAGCGTACTTTAATTCACAAAACATAAAATCATATATTTTAACAAAAACCATATTACACCCCCAAAGGAACTCGTAACACAGCAGGTTCTTCTTTTTGCATCACTTCTTCAACTTCTTCATCTTCGTCAAACATTTTTATAATGCAAGCAAGAGTTTTAAGGTCTTCGGAAGGCATTTTAATATCTACATTTTCTACTGCTTTTATTATTCTATTTAATATCGCCATTTTTGCTTTTTCAATATGTTCTTTCATAATATACTCCTTTATGCAATCTTAAATATAGTTACGTTGAAATAAGAATAAACACCTTGTACACCAGTATTTACAAAAGTTAAATCAATCGAAGGTGTTCCTGTACCCGCACACGGACAAATTTCTCTTACATTTATAGTTGTTATAGTTGAAACATTTTCAATATCTGTAGTCGCAGTAGGTGTTCTTGTTACAAGCCCCGATGGATAAGGCACGCCATTTCTATAGATTTGTAATGATACAGCACCTGCTGTTGCTCCTTGTGTATTCGTTGCACTGAACCCGATAACATATATACCTGGTTTCACAATGCTTATTGTTTTACTTCCTGCTGTATGCGTAATAGAAGTACCAGTTAATGATTGATTTGTATTTATAGGCATTAAATCGCCTTGTTCAAGAGTTATTGTTGCATCTGTATATGCACTTAAAGTGCTTTTACAATATTGATTGTTTTTACACGACATATTTATTTCCTCCAAAAATTTATTTTTTATAAATAAAGGAAGTGATATTTCACACTTCCTTATAACTACACTAACAAAGTGCAAAATAGATTATTTAATTTTTATTAAATTAACCTAAATTGTTAACGCAGCCACAACCACAATTATTATAGCAAGTATAAGGGTTTACGGACGGGTGAGTATAATACTGCCCCAACTGACTTAAAATATAAGTGCTTTGGTTACGATTACTGATTTCAGCTTTTGCATCGGACAATGCTGTTCTAAGACCTTCAATATAATTCTGTTGAATTAAATCACGAGTTGCTTGGTTCTGTTCAATGATTGTCGTACGCAGGTCGCAGCAACATTCTTGCATTTGCTGTCCAAGATTTTGGAAACCGAGTTGCGTGCTGTAACGATTGTTAAGAATTTCCTTATCAACGCCACAGATACCGCTTTCAACGCTGTGGAAACCGTCACGAATATCGTTTTTAATATCCTGACTTCCAAGAGCCGAATAAAGTTCAGCGGTCGTAAGACTCGCCTGTGTTGCAGAACCATTACCAAAGAAACCATTGCCACTTATTGCAAGTAAGAAGATAAAGAGAAGAATAATCCAACCTACGAATCCATCTCCCCAGCCTTTTCTATCATCTCTGTCCATAAGAGCGGCAATATCGCCAAGAGAATAATCTGCCATATCTAATTTCCTCCTTGTTATATTTACACCTATAAGTATTGCGCACTACTTATAAGAGCATTGCTAAAAACCTCTAAAAGTAAAATTGTTATTACTATTAGTGGATTTATTTTTTATTGCTTGTTCTATTTCGACCCATTCTTTGTTATCAATTTTATGAGTAAGCCCGAATTTTTGTGCGAGAGTATAATATTTCTTTACTTCATTAAAGTTATCAATATTTATAATCCCATTATCGGCTTGTTCTCTTATATATTGAGAAGGGTTTTTACCTGAATTTATGGCTACTCGAAGTTCTTGTCCAAGTTTACTATTCTTTTTCTCTATTTGGTCAATTAGCATATTTACGGCTTGTTTTGGGTCTTTTATTTTATTTGCGAATTTTACCGCTTTTGTTATTTGGTTAAAATTAAACGCCATCACTAATCACCGCCTCTTCCGTTTTTCTTGTTCTTTTTTGTGATTCTGATAATTTTTGTTCTAATGCATAAATTCTATCAATTATATTTTCTGCCCATTCTGGCATATTTTCAGACGATTTATTTTCTTGTGTATCGTCTGTTTTTACAGAATTTAATGGTGCGAATGAAAAAGGTTGACAACTAACAGTACCATTAACCATCTTTTTACTATAAAATGCGCCTGTATTATCAACAAATATATTGACAGGCGTTCCATCAACAGGTACAGGATAATTCTCCATATCTTGTATGCTTTTGACTACAACATAAGTACCTATTTGAATTATCCCATTATTTGCTGATTGAGATGGATTAGAAATAGGTGACTGTATCTGGTTGTTTAGCCCTCTAAGTTGGTCTATTTGATTTTGTAGTGCATTGATTTCTTGGTTATAATTTCGGTTATAATTAAACCCCATATTTGGCATCATTTATAATTTCCTCCTCATTTTTACTTAAATCAAAATCTTTCAGTGTTTTTTGAACTTGTTTTATTCCGTCTATAAGTTTATTTATCGGCGGTATATCAACCGCTTTGCTTATATCTTTTCTTATAATTGATAATAAAACTAAATCGGCATTTGTAAGTTGTTGTCCATCTACTATTTTTTCAAGCAATTTTTTATATGTAGATAAATTTATACTGATTAAACTATCTTTTAACATTTCCATTTTTATCTCTCCTTTGAACTACAATAGGTTCACCTAATTCTTCTTTATCGTCAGGGTAAAATGTAGAAAAATCAAAATGGAGAATATTTTTTATATCATTATCTGTGATATCAATGTCTAATCCGTTTAATTCATTGTAGAATTCTACTTTCATAAAAAATAACCTCCTTATCAACTAATAAAGAGGCAACCAAAGTAACATAATAAAAAAAGAAGAGGCGAAAACATATTTACTTTGTTTGCCTCTTCAATTATAATTTATTGAATAAATTTTTTATAAATTACAAAATCGTATAATAAAAATATAATATAACTTGTTATTTATTATTTGTTAATGCTTTCTTTAATCTTGTTTTTCTGTTTCGTTCTTGTTGTTCGTCTAATAGTAATCCTACATTCTCAGGTGAATTTATATAATCCTTTATTGAAACTTTATCTATAAACATCTTAACACAAAAATCAATATTTCTCTGTGTAAAATTTAACTCTCTACATCTATAAATCAATTCTTCCTTTGTACAGGTATTTATATCAAATTGTCTTGGTATTATTCTACCATTATCATATAAGTTAAGTAATTCAGTATATTTACATTCTATATCTTTATACTTATTTAATCTAATTTGTAATGTTCCTGCTTTACAACTAAAATATGCTACAAACATTCCTATAACCGCCGGTATCATAAAAGATATATTATAAGGTAATAAATATATTATTATCGTAAATAAACATATAGATAATAACGTACATACTTTAAGACTACCTGCGTGAAACTGTTGTTTATAGAATAATTGAGATATAAAGAAAGACAGTAACAATATTATTGTTTGTGGTAGTTTATTAAGAAATATGGAAAAGGCGATAACAATCGCTAATACAACAATGAAACCGCCTTTAACATAAATCTTAATTAACCTATCAAACTGTTGTTGTGTTAGGCTAATCTTTTTCATTTGCTATTTTTTAATTTCAACAATTTTCTTCAAGTCGGTCATTGCTGATTTGTCGTTTCCGAACCATAAGAATGTACAGCCGGGGAAGTCGGGAGTGGTTTTGTTTTGTTCAGTTTTTGCTGATTTAACAAAATTAGTGTTGGTTTTTTCTTGCATAATTTGATACCTCCAAAATAATTTATTATTAAATATAGACTGACAATAAATAACTTATAGTCAATCATACCTAATACGTTATAAAGAAAGTTGGAATTTTGAGCTGACAAAGTTGTAGATAATCCATTTATAAATAATAAGCCATATAAACTTATTACAGTAAATAGAAATATAAAATCAACTATTGTTTTCCAACTTTTGGTAGTTATCAAACCACAACTTAACCAAAATATATTGCATACTATAATATTATAAGGATATGGTATATAACCAGATAATACTGTATGAATAATTGCAAGTATTAAAGATATTAGCCAGGAAGTTCGTAATAACAACTTATAACAGAATAACATTTCAAATATTTGTAGTATCATCATTATATGTTGTTGTATTATAAACGAAGGCAGTTTAACTGAATTGAAGTCAATATATCTAAACCATAATCCATTACATAATCTAACTATTGCAAAGAACATAGTTAATATTATACAAGATATAATTAAGACCATTGACAATACCTGTTCATCTGTATGAGATTCTCGGTATCTTAATAACTTCCCTTTTATCATATTTTGGTCTCCTTTGCTAAATAATAGTAAAATAGACAGATATATATTACACATAACATTATCTTAGGTAATATATATTCTGTCTATTAACAAATAGAATATTAGAGTGCTAAACCGTTAATTCCACTGATAGGTTCTGCAGTAACTTCTTCAGTTTCGGGTTGTTTTACAACTACTGGTTCAACAAAAGTTATATCTTCGAACGCCTGTTCTAATTCAGCAACATCAGCAATATAACATTCCAATTCAGGTCTGATTTTATCTTTCTCTGCTTCAAGTTCAGCAATTTTATTAGTTAAAGCATCAATTTGCATTTGACAATCTTTTTGCTGTTGCTCTAATGCATCGAAATTAAACTGATGAGCATCTCTTAAAGCCTTTTTCTTTTCGATAATTGCTTTAAGTTTAGCAAGTTTTTCTTCCATCCTTGTATCCTCCTTTAATTATTTGAGCAATTCAGGGTGGTCTCTAAGATACGCTTCCGCTTTCGCTTTGGCTTCTGCTTCTTTGGCTAATTTAACATTCTCTGCAGCAAGTTTTTCTGCTTCCTTCTTAGTCTTAGCAACAACTTTCATTGCGGCTTTGGCTGTTTTAACAGCATCTTTCTCCGCATCGTCTTCTGCTTTACGCCTAAGAAATTTAGCAGTGGATTCCCAACCACGAGCACTTACACCAAGTTCAGTTAAAACAAACATAAATATGCCAATTATAACTGCAATAAGCCAAGTGTACAAGTTAGGTAAATTAGTTAAAGCACACCACATCTGAATCGCACCACCGCTACCAACAGAAGTTGCGAGAGCAGTTGCTGTCGATAAGATGGATTTTTTGTTGCATTTCACAAATTCAACAACTCTTGCAACAAATTGTTTGAATTTGGAAACTTTTACTTCATTATCTGCCATAATGACTGCCTCCTGTTTATTATTTTCAGATGAATTTTGTTCATCATTCTTGACTTCAATCAATTCGTTTGAGTTATCGTTTGATTCTATTCTGAATATATTACAGAATAATTTTTTTATAAAGTTTACCTTATCATTACCGGGTCTATATACTAATTTAGTTACGAGCGGCTTTAATAAGACTTTAAGCATTTTAACCGAGTATTTAATCGTTACCTTAGTGCATTGTGTTAATACTACAACTAATAAGAACGATAATGCTCTTGCTAATACAGTGGTAATTGTCCACGCTATTGCCTCTTCTAATAATTCTTCTATGATTTCGTAAGTTAAAAGTAACCCGAAACCTTTGAAAAATTTAGTAAATACTGATGATTTTTTCTTTTGAGTGATAGTATTTTCTAATTCCGGCATAGAACACTATCGGAATATCTTGACTCCGAAACTTGATTCTATGATAAGTAAAATTACATACACCACTAATCCAATAATCGTCACACCAGCCATAGACGAGCAGAATATAAGTGCCGTTTTTCCAAAGTTAGAAATCTGCATAAAGATTTGGTTAATTGCATTAAATATTGACAATACTATTGTTACTATACAATACGGGATTGTTAATAAACAAAGCATTAAAACCATAAGGGGTATGCCGTAAGACCTGTCAGCATAACTCTTTGGCTTCTGCTCAATATATTCATATTGAGGTTTATCGTCAATTTTATCTGCCTCGCCTTTCTTTTTAAGTATAGGTTTGTTGACTCGGACTTTCTGTACTTTACAAAGATTTGAAAAATCAAATTCAAGAATAGGGCGGAACATAATATAGAACTGTTCAGCCTTTTGCCGTTTTGCATCAATTTTCTGTGATTGTGCTTGATAAACATTCGCTTTGAAACTTTCTTTTAACGCTTCGTGCGTTTGTTCAACGGATTCTTGGAAGAATTGCTTGTTATTCTCGTCTTTGTCATTTAATGCTTTAGAGGCAACTGCAACGTGGGCAATATCTTTAACTGTATCTTGCATTGTTGCTTCACCACTAGCATATCTTTCTTGTATAATATTTCCGCCAGTACGAGTGAAATTATCAACTTGTTTTTGAGATTCAGTTATAGTTGTTGAATTATTAGTTTTAGACATATCTACTAATTCGCCTTGCTCATCATCTTCACTTTCGCTAACTTCTTCAACTGCTTCTTCGTCATCGTACTTACTCAGAATGTCGTCAAGTTGTTTTTCATCAAAAGCCATTTTTTACCTCCTCTATTTATTTTTCTTACAATACTATTATATATAATAAAAAACTTTTTAATTATTGTATTTAGGTTTAGTTTTAAGTCTTTCTGATTGTACTAATTGTTTCATATCAATCGTACTAAATGTTCTATATACTTCGTACATACCACTGTTAAATGCCGAGTATTCACCTAATCTCACAGATTCTGCTTCACATTTTGCAAATTCTAAAATTTCAGCAGAGTTAAGTTCTTTTAATTTAAGTAAAAGAGTATTATATGCGTGAAGTCTGCCTTTATTCCAATTATTAAGATGTTCGTCATTTGAATCTATATGTATGCTTTCCATATATCTGTTAATATACTGATTACACGCCCATATACGGTCTGCATTATATTTTTCTGGAACGATAAACTTATTATTCATATCTTCTTTAATTGTCGTTTCTAAGTTAATCTCGGGCTTATTTCGGCTAAATAATTTACTAAATAATCCCATATTTTAATCTCCTTGCTATTGTTAATTTATCTTACGATATTTGAAACCCGACAAGGTAGTTGTCGTTTTTACCCACGAACCTGTTGTGTTCGAAACAACAATATGATTTATAGATAATGTACCATTTACAGCAATATGTGGATAAGTCGTATTGATAGTTATATTATTTGTATCAACTTCTGCATCAGTACTTTTTATTCCTTCTGTTATCGTGGATCCATCCCAATATATAATTGATTGTGCACCATTCTGTATAATTACTTGATAAGTACCTGCTTGTGTTAAAGTTGCTGTTTCACCTGTTACAGTTACCCATTCACCGGCAGTCGGTATATAAGTATTTACTATTGTAAGTTGACCTTTTTCCTTAGTTGCAAGTAATTTGTAGGAATACGGTATAGGTTCTGTTGGTTTAGTTTTTGTTTTAATTTCTATTTTACGGTCTGTTAAATCTGAAGTTTCTAACGTTACAGGACTATTAACAGTCATAAGTACGTCGGTGTTATAATTAAAAATACTATAATCTTCAATAGCATAAATATAATAACCTGATTTTTCTACCCAACTATCGACTTTTAATGTTCCAGTCTTTACACCAGATGAATATTGTGCGAATGCATTATTATACGATGATTGTAACCATAAATCAATTTCTCCATTAAGAGTACTGCCTTTTATTATAGGAGATGTTACATTTATATTATCCTTCGTTAAATATTCAGTATCATTTTGAAATTGACTTAATTTAGTTGGAACAGGTTCTTTATACGAATTAAATAAAGTAACTAACCCTTCTTCGTCAGCATCTAATATTTCCATATTAAATGGAATATTCGCTACTTTACTTCTCTTAAATTCAATATATCCGTCTTGTCTATCAATTATTTGAATATTTTCGCTGTCATTGAGATATACTTTTATTGCAGAATTTATTTTAATATTTTCGTCAGTATATGTATATGTAACAGGGGCAAGACCAGTTGTCGTTAATGAAAATATTTTAGTTAAACCATAACTCTTTGTGTTATCAGTATCTTCCATATTTAATGGCAGTACATAAATAAAACCATTAGGGGATAATCCTGGAGAATTATCGTTAAATAAATACGCCATAGCAGAAAATTCATTTTGTGTATCCTCTATGGTAAGGTCCATATACATATTCATACCAACAGGATAATCTTCACCACTAAAACTCTCTAAATAATCAATAGTAAATGTTTTTCTTACATCTTCATTATCTTTTTTACTGAATAATCCGTCAATAGTAATAGAAGTTCCTTTTAAGTCTTTTGGAAAATTATATCTGAAAAATTTAGCACAAGGTAACTTTAACAGTTCTTCTGAAACGGGTGTTATAGGTCCAAATGTTATATACCCTAAATAAGTATCACCGATGCTTGAAGAAAATTCTAAACTCATTACGAATACGATATCGCCTTTTTTATAGTTTTCATAATCAGTTTTATAGATATATAAATAAATACCTTCGTCTTCTTCCGAATACTTAAAGTAAGTATCGGTTTCTTCAGTAAACATAATAGGTGCATAGTCACCTGTATCTGATTCTGTTTCCGGTAAATTTATAAATAATTGAATACCCGACCCTGTAAAAGACCAGTATCCAATATTTTGTAATTCACTATCATTTGTATTGCCAATTACAAATGTATTTTCTTTTGTTTTATCTATTTGATATTTTGTTGTACCATCTAATGTTACTAATGTCATTGAATCCACTTGTACAGGAAATTCTCCTTCTTCGTGTATTTCATTAGTAATCCATCTATCAATAGATAGTGTATCCTTTATTGCTGTATAATTGCAATCACAACCACCGCCACCGGGTTGTTTTCTTATATACCTATACGCTTGTACTTCACCTTCAGAAACTAATGCGGGTAATAAGTCCGCTGAATAAGTTACCTCTACATTTACATCGTACATTTTAATGGCACTCCTCTACAATAATTCTGTTTTGTTCTGCTGTTCCAATAGTAGTTCTACGAATATTATTTTCGTCTATTCTCTCATAAAAATCTATACAAAATGTATAATCACCAGGTCTGAATTTTTTAGAAATTTCTTGTGTAAAATCAAGTATGCAAGTATTATCAATAATATTTTCGCAAGTAAAAGTATAAACAGTTCTACAACACTGATTAAAAGTAAATGTAACATAATCTGTATCTTTAATATCCATAGGTATTCCATTTACTTTAAGAAGTAATTTCCACGACAAAGTAAAGGTATTGCCATAATACCAATACCATATTTTATCTTCATATCTTGGGCTTTGTTTTGCACCTTGTATTTCTATGCTCATTATATTATTTCCTTTTAATTATAATTACATACTTATTTTATTAGATTAGTTAAAATTTTATATTTCCGATTTCTGTGCCAGATATGTGTAATAACAGATATACTAATCCAATAAAAAATGTACAAATACAGAAAACTATAAATAGTTCTCTTCCGTTATCATTTGATGGTTCCATAATCTTTTCCTTATCATATAAATATTTAGTTTTATATAATTCAAACATTCGTTATTTCTGACATTCTGCCCTTTAATTTTTCATATAGATATTCAAGTGATAATGGCATTTTATCATATGTACCACAGTTAATAGTAATATAATCAATAACTAATACTGGGTTAGTTATAAAATCATCTGAAAATCCAAGACTGTTTATCTCTTGTTTTGTTTTATCAGAAATTGTTATTACAGGATATGTTTGACCTATTCTTATTGTCGAAAAGTTTTCAACAGTATATATTATCCTTTCAAATTCCTCTTCGTACTGTATTTCACTTTCAGTGTTTTGGTCTTGACTTTCGGAAAGTATTTCTAAATATCGCTGTTTTGCGTTTGTTAAAAACAATGACAACTGCTTTTCTCTTGCCTTTTCGCGGTCTCGTTCTTCCTGATTTGGATATCGTACAACCGACACAAAAACGAACCCGTCTTTTATATAACTGTTTTCTAAAAGAACTTTATAATATTGTCCTGTTGCGTTTTCACATACAGCCATAATTGTGTCTCCTAATAATAAATAATTGCAAGACCATCGCCACCTTCAATACCTGGATTAGCACGACCTGCGTGGAACCCCGCACCTGCACCACCACTTCCTTGAATACCCGGTGACGAGGGTTTTTCTCTACGGTCGCCATTTGAACCATTAGCAAATGCAGATGCTCCACCACCACCACCACCTTGGAGTTCTACAAAAATAAACTTAGGATTGTAATCTAAACGAGTTCCTGTTGCTGAATTTGCACTTGTCGAAAGCCACGTTTCTCCATTTACTCTATTTATATAGTGTGTACCTACGGATAATGTTGCTAATGGAATTCCTATAGGTCGGCAACCTTTAAGAGCAACATTAATAGGTTGTCCATTTACTTTGTATTGAGTACAGGTATTTGAACCACCTAAATGTGTACCCGCACTTGTAGGGAATGTTTTTCCAATGGCAGTTTTCAACGGTTGTCTGTTTTTCTTAAATTTGGCGGTAGAATCGGTAAATTTGCTATCTGTCACACCATATTGTTGAGCAACCGAAGTAGTGAAAGTTTCATATATACTGTCTATATCGACATTGTTGATTTTATAATTCGTTGCCATTGTTTTTATTTACTTCCATATTTGGACTATCCCGTCCGTGCAATTAACCTGCGACGTCCCCGCGTTTTTAACCAAATTCGAACCTTTAGATACGGCGTTCCATTGTGCTTTTGTTCCGTTGAAATTGATGCTCGTAAGACTTGTACAATTATAGAAGACAGAATCGCCGATGTATGTCACGCTATCAGGGATTGTCACACTCGTAAGTCCGGTGCAACCATAGAAGGCACCCGTGCTGATACCCATCACGCTGTTACCGATTGTCACGCTCGTAAGCCCGGTGCAACCGGAGAAAGCCCAAAGACCAATGTTCGTCACGCTGTCAGGAATAGTTATGGTTACTATTTTACTATTATTTTCAAATGCTGAATTAGCAATAAAAGAAACTTGTTTGTTCGAAATCGTATCTGGAATAATTATAGACGATGTTTTTACTTCAGGTTTTAGTCCTGTAATTGTTATCTTATCATTACTTACCGTATATGTAAACATTTTGTCATAAGGTATAGACCTGTCAATCCCCCAAACACATACAATATCTTTTCCTTGTTCTTTAGCGTACATTGCTTTAACTACCTTAGTGTTTCGTATCGGATTTGTACTAATTTGACTGTTACCTTTATAAATATAAATAGGCATAACTCACCTCGTCATTGAACATCAAAGGTTGTCGCTTTAACTATTGTATTAAAGGTAACGGAATCATTAGCAACTGTTAGTTTGTCTAATAAGGCAATGAGTTTGTTTAATTGTGCAGTTGTTAGTAATCTTTGACACATTTCATCAACAGCACCTTGTAAATTCGTAGCCGTAAGTCCAGAATTAGCATTATTATAAACTATATGGTCAGCGGTAGAAACAAAATTTACCGTTCCTGTCTCGCCTTCAATTAAATATAATTTATCATCTTGTAAAGTGCCAGCAAGATACGCTTCAGAAAATTCAGCCTCTGTCATAACAACAGTGTCAGTGAATTGTAAAGGTCCTGAACCTCCTCCAAGATTTCCCAAATCAACTTTACCTGTTGCGTCAGGGTTAAAATTTGTTCCATTAGCCTGTACTGATGTTACCGTACCTGTATTTTTTGTAAATCCCCAACCTGATACTGTAGATTCTGTTAATACAGGTTTATATGTATTTATTATTTCAAACAGTCCTTCTGTTGTAGTAGCAAATATTTCTAATTCATAATTTACAGAACCTATACTACTTGCTGTGAGTGTAATGCTGCCATTTGTTTTTGTGCCGTTAATAACATTATCTGTATTGATATACATTGTAACAGCACTATTTATTTTAATCGCTGAATTAGTAATTGTAACAGGGTTTATTATTCCACGGTCACCTGAAAAATAATTTATATCTGCTATTGTTATGCCAGAACTTAAATTTGTGGCTATAATACACCCATCTCCTGCTTGTACAGTATCTTCTACAATAGTACAATGGTCGTATATATAAAACTCTGTATCTCCCATACTAAATAATAGTATCTTAGTACCTGGCATTCCATAACTACTTCCATCTTGTGCCGTAGCCGTACTATAATATGATGTACCCTGAATATTTACTGTCATTCCATAAGAATTACCAATAAATAGTCCAATATCAGTTGTACTTGTTAATGCTTTGTTACCAACAACTGAATTTTCTGACCACGTTGCTGCATTCTGGTCTAAAAAATAAGGGTCATTAGTATAAGGTGTTACGGTAAAATTAACTGAGCCTACTAACTTTGTATAAGTAACACCGCCACTTAATTTTGCATAAGTAGAATCAGCGTATTCCTTTGTTAAGATATCTTTGTTTTCAGTTATTTTTGAATAATTCTTCATATTAGTTCCTCATTACTATTTTATTAGAATACGCTGATTAGTATATTTATGCCATAACAACAACTGAGAAAGTTTGTGTTGCTTTTTCTGCAAATGTTACTGTTATAGAATTTGCTGCTAATACAACATCTGCATATAAAACTTCATTTGTTTCAGTTTCTCTTATTGTAACGACAACTTCTTGCGTTCCAAAACTATGTGTTAATGTATAAGAAGCATCTGTTCCTGAATCTACTGCTGTTGCAGCACTTATTGTGAATGCTTTTTTCCTAAGTAACGAATACCCACTTGCTAATGTTACATTTAACGTACCTGCTGTTGTTATAGGAGAACCCGTAACGGTAAATCCAGTAGGCATTGATAATGCAACACTCGTTACAGTACCTTTATCTAATCCGGCGATAGCGTCAGCAACTAAACCACTTGTAACAAGGTTATTATTACCGCTTTGTAATTCAGTAGCAACTCCTTTATAAGCGGCATCGCCTATTGCTGCTTTGCCGGGAATAAGTTTTCCAGAAGCGTTAACTAAAACAGGAACATTAGCAGTAGTACCTAATGCAGTACCAACCTCAGGTAAGTTACCTATTGCACTACCTACTGTTTTATATGCAGCCGAACCTAATCCGTGGACAGCAACATCTACTGCTGCGCCACCTTTAGTAGATACGCCAATAGTTCCGTTAGCAGTACCTTCTTTAATAGAACTTACATAAGTTGTAGTATCGGGTAATCCTCCAATATCTTCCGCTTTTGTAGTATCTGGTAATGCGCCAATATTAGCAGGAGTTATATTAACATTGCCTATTCTGTAACTTGATTCTTTATCACCTTTAACACCTGTTACAGCGTCAGTATTGTCAATCTTCGTCCAAGCACTGCCGTTAGAAAGTAACCAGTCACCTACCTTAAATTCAATACCAGCAAAAGTAAATGTTTCAGTAGCGATATAGTAAATACCGTTATTAGATACATAACCTGTTGTAGCAGTATTATCATTAGTTAAGGTAATTGTTGCTGATGCGGTATTTAATTTTGCTTTTGCGTTTACTGATAATGTAGCAATAGGACCTGCTGCTACGTTGCCTCCATAAAGTAATTGACCCAAAATATAATCAGGTAATTGTGCTGTTGGTATTTTAGCATTTGCGTCAAGTGTTGCAACACCACTTGCTGCACCCATTTCACTTCTTTTTACCTGAGCGTCATTCGTAACGTTACCTAATCCAACCTGAGTTTTAGTAACGCTGTGTGGGTTTTCTTTGTTGTTTATGTGACTCGTTAATGCAGTTCCAGTCGCTTTACTATTTAATTGTTCTTGAATACCGGATGTAACTCCTACAAGATAATTTACCTCAGTAGTAGAGGCAGTTACATCAGTTATCTTTGATAATGTAAGGTCAGGAATATCGGAAGCACTTAAATTCTCACCTTTGGTTACAAGACCTTTACTATCATAAGTAATCTTACATTTAGTTGCACCAGTTATTGCTGTATTCTTGTCTAATTTATTAGCAATACCAGTTTTTAACTGCTTAGGCGAAATAAATTTAGTGTCATCAGTACCAGCAGTTAATTCTGCGTCTGTTGCTTTTTGTGCAAGACCTTTTGCAGATGCATTTGCATCAGGAATAACTAATTTATGAGTGTGTGATTCATTTGTTACTTCATTCGCAGAAGTAAGTGTTACATCACTGGGTGTACCCATAGATACAGTTACATTAGCCGTGCTACCACCACCGGTTAAACCATTACCAGCAGTAACACTCTTAATTGTGCCATCACCAGATGCAATAGGAATCCACGTTGTACCGTTGTAAATGTACTCTGTTTTATCAGCAGTATTATAGTAATGCTGACCCATCTTAGCATTTTCTGGTGCCGTTGTTAAATTCTGAATTACAGCATTTTGTAATTCACATTTGTTCAAGTTAATATTGTTATAAAAACTCGGCATATTCTTTCTCCTTTAATTTATATAAGCACTTCCGGTTGTAGGGAATGCAAAAAGTAATTCAATTGTGTTAGTATCTTTATATGATATATCTGGTATTATTATAGAACCTGCACTATCTTTAACAATTACATTAACAGGTAATTTGTTAAGATTATGGTTTATAACCCATCTATCTGAGGCAGTGTTTTTTCTATAAACAACAGTATTATCAGTTGCAAATTTAACCCAAGTCATTTTATCATCTTGCAGATACACCTTATACAACATACCTTTTTCATAACTATTATCAGCGTTATTAAGGTATATTATAGAAGGGTCAGCAGTTTGTGGTGATATCTTAGATAAATCTGCTGGTTTTATTTTTGAATCTATATAATTTTTAATTTCTTGTAATGCTGGTATAAATGGATTCATCTTTATCTACCTCTTTACTTAAATACATTATTAACGGCTTCTTTATAAGTTCTTGCTACTTCCTCTATTGTTAAACCGGACGCCGTAACTCTAAGTTGGTTACCGTCCCACCAATAGTTAGAAGCACCTTCTGCTATTATTCTTATATCGTCGCCTGCATTTAATTTTGCAATATTTAATGGATTTTTTAACCACTCGTTCATTTCTTCTGTAGTATTAAATATCCACGCTTTTTCACCTACTATTGCTCTGACCCCATTCATAATATAGGTTGTTATGGTAGGGTCTTCATAGTCATCATCTATAAATACAACATCAGGTATATCTATATCGTCAGTTATAACTGAATTTTTTATAATATCATAATTCGGCATATTCATTCACCACTAAATCAAATCTAACTGCCGCAGGTATTGCAGTTATATGAATTGTAGGTTTTTCACCATATTTACTATAAAAGTTACCTGTTTTTTCGTCTCTGCTTATATTATGAGCACTTTTATATTTATATAATCTAATTTTACTGTCTGTATTGTTTTGATGATAATCGTGATAAAAATAACTATCGAATACAATTCTTGAATACGAAGGATTTTGTAATACATCTGTATATACAACCTTTGTATTCTTTGCTGTTGAAGTATTGTCTAATCCTAAGTATCTACCATTTATACAATATAATAATCTTGGCATAGATGCTCCGTGCGAAATATACTTAGTAGCAGTATCAAATGTAGGATTACCTTCAAAGTTAGCACCGAAATTATAAATATAATAAGTCCCAGAAGAAGCATAATCAGAATATATATAACGTTTGTTTAGATATTTTAACGCTTCTATATTTTTATTACGTGGTTTACCTAAATTATTAGGAAAGTCAATGTCAATTGTACTTCCAGGCGTAGTGTAGATATGTGCTCGTAATAAATTTCCACTTGTATCAAATACAAATATATAATCGCCAATACACCTTATAAGATTAAATTTAATTGTAGAAGCTGGTTTATATACAGATTGCCAATAACCTATAGATGCGCTATTTCTTTTTATAACATTTGTATTTTCACTTTGTAGCATAAAATATGTTTTACCTTCGTCTTTACATACTTGTACATCAGTATAATACGCATCTCTATCTACATTGAAAGTAACCGTATCCCAATAAGCAACATTTTTATTATTAGTCTGTTCAATTGTTTGATAATATTTTCCTGAACTACTATCATATTTTCTTGAACTTAAATTACATATCCACATATCTTCTGTAGCATAGATTCTGTATTTGCCCTTAAACCTTGTACTTACAGTATAATTTACTCCATCTTTTGATTCATACGTTGGGTTATCGTCTAATTCACGGTTTTCGTCACCAGTATGAACCACCCATAAGAACGGGTCACCTGTAGGAGGATTCTCTATACACTGTATTTGTGCTATTTCTTCATTTTCAGGTATTCCATTTAATATGAGTTGTTTGTATTCTATACCATCAACTGTGTAAAATATACTATTATTAACTAATTTTTTGAATTCGTCCGTAAGGGAATAATTTATTCTTCTAACTAATACGTCACTTGTTTCGTCATTTAATGTTATTTTTCCTTGTGTAATAATATTATCATTATTAAGTTGACCATAGTCACTTAAATATTCACCCTCAGTGGTAGTAAGTGTAATGTTACTTGACGAAAAACAGTCATCAGTCCAATCTGATTCTGTTAATGTATAATTAACATTATCTTTATTTTTAATATATGTTACAGAATTTGGATTTTCTTCTTCCCAATCAGGTTGATATGTTTGATTAAAAGATTTAATAGCACTATTTACTTGTTTATCTGTAACAAAACCTCTATCATTTTCTACTTCTGATATTTTTTGTATTCTATAAGTATTTAATACTTCTAATATACCTGTATCTTGCGTAGGTACTTGAATTATTGAATACTTATTATCGTCAGGTGTATTATTACTTATAAGTGATATTTTTCCTTGTGTCTTAGTCGCATCTATTATAGGATAATTACTGTTAAGACTTATACTTGTTGCAGAATTTTCCTTTATTCCTTCGTTTTCAATAGAATATTCATACCTAATATCTTTTAATTCGGAAATAACAAATCCAACTGGGTTATTATAACCTTGTGCCAAGCAATGTGATATATATAAATTGCTATTATGGTAAATCAATGTACAATAGAATATAGGGCTGCTATAATCTTCGTTAGTTAATATTTTTGGTACTTCTCCGATTTTAGCGCCACTCATATCATATACAACTAAATTATTAGAAGTATCTATACCATATATTTTATCATTGATTACGATAGCATAACAAGGTGCGTCTACTAAAGACGGACCAAAATAATTAGGTACAGTACATACCTTAGTTATTTCTTTCGTATCAAAATTAAATTTATATATATTTTTTATGCTTCCGCCTGTAATATATAATTCATTATTATATATACATAAATTAGAATCACTTATTCTTTCAGGTAAATCAATACTAAATTTATCCGGTGTACCTGTATCTCCGAATTGTATAAGTTTTGTATTATCTTTTATTCCCCATACATTTGGTGATTCTTCTCCATTAGTTGCAGGTAATACAATAATAGACGATATGTTACCTTTCAGTTCAGTAGCAACTATATAATCAACATAATTATATTGTGGTACATCAAACATAATAATTACGGGATTACTTGTTCCATTTCCACTACATAATATATATAATGCTTCACCATAAGCACCATATATACCGGTAGTACACATTATCGGGTCTACATTTCCGTCAAGGTTTTCAATACCTGTTGAACTCCAACTAATAAATTCGTGAGCATCAGGATTTTCTAAATTTGTTTTATGATATCCGTTAGAATTAAATTGATATAAGATATTATTTTTAATTCCAGCACATTTTACTTTTTCTGTGTAACTACTAACATCATAGTATTTAAGTGATTTAGGTTCTGTATATACTATACTTTTATCTACCCATTTACTTTTTTCTAATATTCCAGTGCAAGCAAAATTATTAGATGTACTTTTTACACTACCTGTTATAGGGGTATATATGCCTTCTTTATAATAATAAATAACGCCCGTTGTAAAAGTATTATTAGTTTCCCCTGTATGACGGTAATATTCGCCTTCTATCGGCTCAAAACCTTCTTCCAATAAATTTATATTATATATAGGTTTATTTCCTAAATCGTCGTAATTACTGCCTTTATTTATAGCCCTAATCGCGGGTATTATATGGGTAGTAACATTAGGAGAAGCATTGTTTATATCATTTATTATAACTGATTTGCTCATACCATAACCCTATCAACAACTACTGGTAATTCTTTAAGTAACGCTAATTCTGGTGTATCTTCATTTGAGTATAATGTAAACCCTAATACATATTCAATACCGGGTCTAAGAATTTGTAAATCTTTTGTAGGTATCTCTAATAATATTGTATTATTTATAACATTTCTAAATTCAAATGTTAATATATCTGCATTGTATCGTGCTTGTTCTTTTAATACACCTTTTATAATATCCGTATCTTTAATTATATGCGGGATAGGTTTATTAAACTCGTCATAATCATTCCACTCAAAATAAAATGGAATACTTAAAGGTACTCTATTATCAATAACCAACTTTCCGTGGTCGCCACGAGGGCTTCTTGGTTCGTATAATAATTTATTTGCCATATATTACTCCACTACGAATTTATAATCGTTTGTTGTTATTACTGCCTTTTCTAAGTCTTCACACCCACTGCAATTTCTACCTTGTAAGTAACTTTCTATTTCTCTTACTTGTGGGCTACCCGACATAATTTCTTTATAGTCATCTATACTTATATATTCTGTATCTACAATAACTGCTCTTAAACTTATATGACAAGAACCACTTTCGTATGTAGCATACTTTGGAATTATAATATCATTATTAGCATCTAAGAATACATTATATGAAGTATGACGATTTAATTTTAAGACAGCATAGGTGACAAAATCCTCTTTGCTTAAAGGGGCGAGGAAGTCAAAGTGAATTTTGTCTACCCCATAACTGCCTTTATTAAGAATTATATTTGGGTCAACTTTTAACTTAAATTGTTCTGTTACTGTTATTATGATAGTATTCATTGCTTAAATTTTACCTCGTAAGAAACTCCTAAAAATTTCGGTATCAAATATTTTGTTATAATATCTTTTTGTGAAGCAGTTAAGTTAGGTCCTGGATTACCGTCTTTATCCACACCACCTATTATTACTTCATAGTGCATATTTTGTGCACCTTGTAATAAACTACTCGTATCTATTACAGATACTGCCTTGTTAATAATAGGGTTAAAGTCATCATCTTTATCTATATATCTGCCCCACTCATTTTGATATTTTTCACGTATTATTTCAAAAGATGTTGGTACTTTATCAGTTACATTGTTTATTATTGCAACCTCTATAACTGGTGATTCTATACCATCAGGAGAATGCCAACCCAATAAATTATTTGGTAATTTTATCATATCTAATGCGTATGACGGTGATTGTAAACGAATCGAATAATATAAAGGATTCACAGTATATTTTCTCGTTAATTGTGATTTAACAGATAATTTATTGTCTGTAAATGAACAATCTACTGAAACACTATCTGTATAATCGTTCAATACGTAATTATTTGAATAATATGTTCTTATACCGTCTGACCAGATATAATTACCTGTATTTATTTCAGAATTATCTTTAATATGGTTACTTACCCAACTTTTTGGCGACCAAGTATGTGTTCCTATATCTAATATATAAGTGCCAATTTCTGGCGAGGTATAATATACATTATTATTACTTTTCCAGATATATTCACCACTAAAATTATCTAATCCTTTCCATTCTGTAAAGTTATCAAACGACATAGTATCTTCATTTATTATTTTATGTGTTTCACCTTGTGAATAATAAGTTATATCCCCTATATGCCATATATTTACAGGGTCAAAGTTGTCCGGTACATTAGACCAAGTTATTGATGTTGGTAATTTAATATATTCTAATTTACTATTTTTTACCTCAGTATCCGCAAATTCTTTTTCCGCATTTGTTGAATAATAAGTATCCGTTCCATAGTGCCATATATCTATACCAAGATCAGGACGAGATAACCAAGTGATTTTTTCAAATTTACCTGTTACATTATTAAATTTATACTGTTCTGAATAAAAAGAATAATATGTGTCTGAACCATCGTGCCATATGTGTTTCCCATAAACATCTACTGGACTTCCTACAAAAAGTGATACCTTTTCACAAGTTAATGATTCAGTGTTAATTTTATAACATACATTATTCATTGCTAAATAATATATACTATTATTTATTGTACATATGTTTTCACCACTAATATTATTATAACCATTCCAAGTTATAGGCTCCCACTTTAATAATTGTTCGTTGAGTTTATACTGTCGAGATATTAAACTGCCAGATATAACATCAACATCTGAATAATATGTATTATTACCATCACTCCATATATGGTCACCATCAAAAGTCGTTAAACCTGTCCAAGTAACTTGCTCCCAGTTTACGTGAGAATCAGGGTATATTTTTAATATATAATGGTCATCTTGATATGAATAATAAATATTATTTTTTGTTTTCCATATATAACTACCAATTATTTTATTATAACCTGGCCAAGATATAGAAGTCCAAGTAGAAGTATGTTTTACCAAGCGGTATTGTTCAGTATTATTTGAATAATATATATTATCATCAAATTCCCATATATATCTACCCTTAATAAAACTATCTACTCCTGCCCCTTCTAATCCTTTCCATAACTTAAAATTAAAATCGTATTTGTCAATAAATTTATATGTATTTCCGTAATATATATTATCTTTAGTTTTCCATACTTTTCTACCCTCTCTAATATCAGAGGTTCCCCATTGTTTATTTACCCACACTGAATCTGTAACAAGTTGTAAATTTATAGGTGTTACAGTATCATTTTCACTATAAGTATAATAAGTAGTATTATCAATGTTATATATATCACGACCCGATTGTAATTTTGTGCCTTCTGGTACTTCCCAAGTTTTATTTTCAAATTGTCTTGTCTGTCGGTAAAAAAATGCTGATAGGGTGAAATTATTATAATATATAGTACCTTTACTATTTTTCCAGATATAACGTCCGTCTATAGTATTATCTTTGAATGGTGTGGAAGTTCCACTAAGGTCGTAGAATATTTCTCTTTGAAAATCACCATCGTTTCCTATTTCGGGAGTTGTAAATACCTTTTGATAATTATTATTTAATCTTTTTCTATCAACAATAACTTTATCACTATTAACAGTGACTAATCGTTTAGTAAACCCATAAAAAACATTATTATCAAAATGCCATATTAACTGACCTGTAGGATTACTTATATCGTCTAATCCTGTCCAAGTTATAGGTTCCCAAGTAAAAGAAGTTTGATTTAATTTATACCTTTCTCCGTATGAAGATAAATAATAATAATCACTACCATCTGACCATATATATTTAGCACTTATCTCTATTCCGTTAGGCCAAGTATGTTGTGTCCATTTATTAGTACCAATGTTTAATGTATAATAAGTTGTACCATCACAGTATAAAACCTGTTCTTTATAATAAAACAATTTGGATGTTTGGATATTAGTTATACCCTCCCAAGTTTGTGGAGACCAGGTAGATGTGTCAGGGTTTAATACATAATTATAATGTTTAGTAGTTCCTCCAGATAATATAAATTGTGTGGAACAGTACATTTTTTCCCCATCAGACCATACATCACCACCTCTAAAATATCCACCATCTGAAAGTAACGTATCTAATCCATACCAGGTTTTAGATTTCCAGTTATAATTATTCTCTAATTCATAATTTAATTGATTATTATTTTCATCCTCATAAGAATAATATATTTTTTCACCATCAGTCCATATACCTTGACGATAAAAAGATGTTAGACCAGTAAATTGTATAGCCTCCCAAGTAAGAGTTTGTTTATTTAATTTACATTTAAGACTTTCTCTTGTAGCGTATATATTACCATCATTATCTTGCCATATATCACCTTTACTTATATCGTTAGGTAAATTTTGCCAAGTATAATTTTCCCAATTAGTAGTATATTTAATGGTTCTATATGAATTATAATACATATCTTTTGCATTATAATTATATGTGTTATATCTTGTTTTAGAATAAAATGTTTGTTGATTTGCGACAAACGACCTGATTTCATCAATTTCAGGAGAAATAGCAGTAACCATATTATTACTGTCAACTAAATCTTCTATATCACAAGTATTCTTATCTTTATAAGATATTACATTAACATTGTCTTCTTCTGTTGTATAATGTACGATTACAGAATAGCCTTCAAGTCCATTAGATGTTTTTTGTACTAACTGCACCACAGGACCTGTTGTGCTCACTAAAACATTTAATATTTTTGTTACTGTTTCAAATCCGTCTGTGTCTGTCGTGGTTGTTGTTTCATCTGCATTATCCCAACCTAATTCTGATATATTTGGGGTTTCTGTTGTATTACAAAATAATTTATATATAGTATTTCCTACTTCAATAGGTGTACCAAAACTATCATAGTTGTGCCAATCAGGGTATAAACCATATATAGTATCAATAAGTGCCTGAGCACAGCCCGTAGAGGATATAGTCATAATTTTGCCTTTTAAGACAGTTTGTTTATCTTCTACTGACGTTATAGTAGTAGGTATTTCAACTCCTAATTTCTTCGCTAATATATCAAGTATATATGTATTACTACTATTTACATTTAACTCACTACAAATCTTATCGAGTGCCTTATTAGCAGTTTCGATATAATTTGTTAAATATTTAATAAAAAGAAATAACCCCTTTCCGTTATCGTACGAATAGTTAAAGATATAAGCCGGAAGTAATTTAGTTATTTTATTTTCGCTACCGTTAAATGTATATGTCATAAATTACCTATATATTAGTTATTAGTATGTGTTTATTCTGCAGAAGGGTCAGAACCATCTATTGTAACGTTTTCATTAACTGTTACTGCTCGTTTATAAACAGGTATAGTAACCATTGTTGTTGTTGGATTTTCTTCTGTTCCTATTTTAATCTCAGTAACGTCAAACCCGTAATCAGTATAAGTATTTGTAGCACTTATTGCGGAAACAACTCGACTCATCAATACATCTTGCCCTATACCTAAAGAATTTATATAGTCTACAATAGCCTTTTGTACGGATTTTTGTATTGTATTCTTTTTATCTTCATACGCTTGTTCTATATTTAATGTTACGCTGACAAATATATCTTGTGAACCAATCTCGTTAAATTTTATTGTATAATCTACACCATCTATAGATACATTTGCTGTGTGACTTTTTGTACCTGTTACGGATTCTGTTGTCTCGTTGTTTTCTGTTTTAAGCGTATTCATAGTACCACTACCTAAAGATTTGTAGTGTAGAATTATTCCTGCTACTTCTTTTTCACGTTTTGCACCATCAGTAGTAGTATCGTTAGGGTCTATACTTACACCATCTTTTACTTTAACTAATACCCAGATATTATGTTTAGCAATAGTTACTTCACCTACCTCCATACCTTCATCTCCATCTTCTGGGTTATCAATTACCCTTGCAAATTCTATATAATCAAGTTGAAGTAAAGCAGATTCTAAACTCTCTGCGACAGAAGTAGCGGTAGAATATACTGATTTAATTGCTCTATTTCTTAATTGTTCATCGGCTTCATCTTTCTTTCTATATATACCAGCAAGCGATACTATATTATCTAAATTAGAACCATTAGCATTTATAATACCTTGGGCATTATATAATTCTCTCGCCGCTGTACAAACATTATCTAATGAATTAGATAAACTATCTAAAAATATATACCAAGCTGAACCTTCGTCTACTACGAAGTCAGAACCAAACGCCTCAACAGTCATATTTGTTAAGACATTTAATATTTCTGGTTTAGTAGAAGTTCTTAATCCTTCATCTGTAAATTCTATCAATTTTGTGTCTGCCATAGTAATTTTCCTTTACAACAATATTATATTATTTGAGTATAATATTTATATTTGAATTTGAATATCTTCTCCGGTTTCTGTTACGATTTCTATATACGCTGTGTATTTTCTATTAGGATAAAGAGAACTTGTAAATTTTTTAATTTTACTAACTCCTTCTGTATCTAATATAACATTCTGTATTGCTAAATCTGTTACATCTTTATTTCTCACTAATGGTACGCCAAGAGTAGTATTTAAGTAATATTCTCCTTGAATTATTCTTAATCTATCTTCAACATTTTGTTTGACTGCTTCCGTACCAAAACAATAATTTTCTTTACTATCTAATTTTGTGGGAATCATTAACTTAAATTTTCCAGATGTATCTTTTACCGTTCGTATTACTCTCATACTTAACCTCTATTTATTTGAAAGGACCAAATGGTCCTATTGCTACACAGTCATTCAAATCGTGTAAGTTTTGATTGCTTTTAAGTTGACTATCAGTAGTTATACCTAATACTAAACTTTTAATTGACCTATCTAAATGTAATAGTACACAATAATCCCCGACTTCTGGTTTCCAACTTGTAATATAAGGTATATTACATATTTTTGAAATATGATAATAAGTTTCTTCTACTTTTTTATTATTTATATTATATTTTTGTCGAGATTCTTGAACGATAGGTTCAACATCTATTGTATTTTTAGCCCTCTTTATATTATAAGTATTACCATATTCATCTGTTTGTTGTTCATTTTTACCATCTACATATACTGCTATGACCTTGGCAAAAGTATGACAACGCATATTTGTCATTACATTATTTTGTACTTGTGCTAAATTTCCGATAGGACTTTCTTCAATACTTGTTTTATTTATCATTTAATTTCGCCTCGTTGCTGCTTGGTCTACGGTATATTGGTCATAAAAATCTTTTGCTAATGCTTTAACTGCTATTGAGTTTTCTTCGTCATTGTTAGAAAAAGTTGTAGTCATCTTAACTATTCTATACATACCGTTGGTTGCAAGTGTTGCGCCTATTTGTACACTACTTGGTATTGATTCCGTTTGACTTATTGAAATAATACTGTTATCAATATAACACACACCATAAATAGATAATTTAGGATTTATTAAACAATTAAAATGTAATCCGTCATTAGTTAATCTTGGAATACCTATAAGCCCTGACATTGACGTTACTTTGCCGTCAGTTTTTGTTGTGAAATATACTACATCTTCAAGACTACCTTCTTCAGGAGTAATCATTTTAAGCAGCATATTTTCTTTCTTATAATACATTCCACATTGTTCGGCAATATTACTAAGATATTTATCCGCAGACCCTGAATATGTTTGTGTACCATAAGATTTGAAATTTTTAAGTTTTTCGGATAACTGATAATCAGTTACATTATTATCTTTCAATATATCTTGGGCTATCGCGTACATATTATAACCATCTTCATATGTTTTTCCAAAGAATCCATAATTAACAAAATCACCACAGTCAAAAGCATAGATAGTTACACAATTTGTTACAGCATCAGGTCTTGATAATATTGCTCTTTGTATATTACCTGCAAATATTCTTTGTAAGGGACCTGTATCTTTATACCCGAAATCAACATATATTAACCCGCCATCAAAATAATGATTTGCATATAATTGACCTAATAATCGCGGGGCTAAATTATATATATTTATTTCTAATGTATCTACTTCTGTATAAGGAAATCTACTTATAGTACCTTTAACTATAAAGTTATCAACACCCTTTGTATGGTCTACAAGTAAAGTAGATTCACCAATAGGACTAACAACTGTGATATCAAATAATCTTCCAAACATTTTCTATTCGTGTTGCCACAACATCATAAAACCGTCAACAATAGTGTCAGCGGTAGGATAAGAGCCGTAAGTAGTTTCTATGGAACCTTCAACATTTATTTTTCCAGTTTCTAAAAACCCATAATATTCATCTGTTTTAGGTACTATATATAATTGACCTAAGTCAAGATATTGATACTGACTAACTATATTCGCACCCGTTGTAAGGTAAAGTCCATATACCTTGGGTACATATTTGTTATTTTCAAGTCTATAAATATCAATATAGTATCTATCCGCTAAATTATCGTATTTAAGGTAAATCTTAAATGTAGTACCTTTAATAATATGCGTGAACGAATAAGGTACATTATCTCTAAATGCTAAGTAATATAAAGTTTGAGTTGCTTGTTCTTCCATAATTATCTACCTGCTATTTTTCTACCTAACCATCTTCCAAAACCTAATGCTGCACCTAAACAAGCACCAATTATAGGGTGCCCGGTTATGCCACCTATAAAAGCACCTTTTACAGCGTAACCACCTATTGTTCCAAAGAAGTCAGTAGCAACAGCGGTTCCTTGATCATTGCCTGCGTTAGATTGACTATTATTATTTGCTCTAACTGCCTTAGTTGCAGGAAATTTTATTTGTTTAACTAATACAGAGGCTATACGGATTTCTTCAAAAGTTATAGTGGGTTGCCATATACCTAAGGATACACCATCTTCTGACCAATTTAAGTTTGAAATAACCATATTATTGAACTTTTCAAATTTATCACCCTCACGGGTATTTATGGTCAACCTATAAGAATTATCCTTCCATTCTTTTATCAGTAATTTAACCTGAGGAGAAGTTAATGCAACCTCCTGCCCCTTTGAATTATAATAAAAGATATTATTAGCACTGCCGTATAAACTCGCTGATATAACCATAGATATTTGTGCAGGATTTCTATATGCGTGGTCAGCTATAGGTGTACCTTCCGTTGTCGGGTAGGATGTAAGAGAAGTACGCATAGTAGGTGATACATTACTTGCAGTTCTAAAATAATATGTTTTTCCGTTTTCTTTATCGGATTCAAATATAGATACTAATGCCATATAAAACCTTTATAATAAATTTATTTGACTTGACTGTAAATTCAATGCTGTACTGAATCCTCCACTATAAGTATTACCATAATTATAGTTAGTTGTTGACGAATTATTCCAAGTATTTGCTATATTTGTTCCTTTAACACCTAACAACCAAGCACCTGCTGACTTAAAAGCATTACTAATTTCTAAAATAGCATTTAAGAAGTTAATAACAGTGTCGAATGCAAATGCTACGCCGGGTGAACTCATAATCTCTACTACTAATTCAAGTCCTTTTGATAATGTATCTAATAATCTGGGTAATGCATCACTTTCTGCTAATACTTTCATTATTGCAGTTTGTACCTTTATATGGAATTCTTCTCTTAATGCTTGATATTCTTGTACATTTTCATTGAACGCTTCTAATTTTTCTGGGTCAATTTTATTTATCCCTTCAATATAGGCACCGTATAATCTACTAAATAGTTTTCTTTGTCCAGCAGTAGCGATACCTAAATCACTTACGTCCATACCAGAACCACTTAACGCTGCTTGTATTCCTTGTGCTCCTGTGGCATTAACACCAAAGGTAGCCATTATGTTTCTGGTATCTTTGTCTACAAACATTGACTGTGAAGATACAAATTGATTGCTTATCTTTGTTACTTGTGTTACTACCTTTTTTGCGACCTCTTCTACTGCTTGTGTAACTTCTATAGAGGCGTTTATAGCCGTTATTGAACCTGCTATTTTTTCTATTAGTTTAACACCAATAACAGCAAATTTACCAGTTTTAGTAGGTACCCCTGGAGTCATATCCATAGTACTTACCTGTTTCTTTAACGACTCATATTTTTTATACTCTTCAAGAGTTAATTGACCACCTTGTTCCTTGTATCTTTCAATTAACTCAATCTGACTTTTTAGTCCCTTAACGTTTTCTTCTTTGTTTAGTTCATTATAAAAAGATTGTGCAGAAGATTGCATTGATTCAGAAATCTTAGTTGCAATCTGTTTAGATGCACCCTTTAATGCCGAACTATCAACTTTTGGTATTAAAGAAAAAACATATTCTTGTAAAAAACTATTTGCCATTATCAACCTTTTGTTGTGCTAAATCCATTGCCATCTGTTCATTTCCGCATTTAACACATACTATTTCAAGTATATCCAAAACACTCTCAATATCTAAATCAAATTTTATTTCCTTATATGTCGCCAGCCCAGATGCAATTATTCCGTATAACCAAACAGGAACATTAACTGGCTCTAAATAAGAACTTTCTTCTATTTTGTTTGAAGTATATCTTGGAATGTTTTGGATTCGATAAAAACGGGCAATAATACCTCTGTTCTAAATTTTATAAATAAATCTAACAATAAAGACGGGTGTTCATCTAATTCTGGTAATCTTGCATTACCATTATCGTCAAGTACATTAAACCACCCACTACCTTTATTCCATTTAATGTACTTAAAGCACGCTTTAATAAAATCAGCACTTGCTTTGTCGGGTCCATTATCTACATCTTTAGATAAGCCTTTTGTGTCAAATGTTACTAAATTTATATGGTCAATAGGATTTATCTTATCAAATTTGAAAGATATTCCTTCATATAAATCTGTGATTTCGTGTTCCCAATATTTTTCCATAAAGAAAAATCTCCTTTGTTTATTTAATTATATTTTATATTTTATTTATATTGCATATAATTTCTGTCTTTCATCTTATCATAAGTACCTTTTCTTACAAGCCCATAAGTAACAGCACCGCCGAATTCTAATACACCTTCCTGCGACATAACTCTTAATTCTTCTCCATCGTCATTAAATATAGTATCACCTAAGTTAAGCACATCAGGGTAAACAACTGAGAAAGAATATTCTGCGTCAATTCTGTCACCTAATCCTTCACTTTGCATTGTAAAAGTAGGTGCTTTTTTAATCAAGACACCATATATTTGTTGTTCAGTATATATAGGTACTACTCTTCCAAATTCGTTAAAATCATATACTTCTTGCCTTATTACTTTATACATTTTTCCACCCATAGTATCAAGTACCATTCTAAGGGATTGTAAATCAGGCATATACTGATTATTCATTTAAGACAAGCACCTCCACATCAATATCTTTTGCCAACTGTGGTATATTTGGATTTTCAACCTTAATACATTCATTTACGGTAAATGTGAAATCATTTCTTTCCCACCATTGACCGTTTATTGTTTCTCGTGCAGACTCTACATTATTTGTTCCATAGAAGAATAATCCTGCTTTTTCTAATTCCATTAAAATAGCACTTGTTCTTAAAAGAGAAAATAATGTAAGAGCAATAGTAGGGCTGTTTTCTCCATATATAGTATATGTAACATCAATAAATCTCTGCATATATACTGCATCATTATCGTCTACATAACTTTCGTCACCAGGCGTAAATTGTACTTTAATATAGATAAAATCATCTTTATTAGAAAACCCACTCATTCCATCGTCATATTGTTGGTTAATAATATTTTTTGCTGTGTAACCACCAACATTTTGGTAAGCAGGTCTTATATTCTTTTTATTAAATTTTGGCAAGAGTTTTCTTGTTAAACTTTGAAAGAAATCTTCATATTGTTCCCTTGTCCAAATAATTGATTTATCTAATGACATTATAATACCTTTATTTCATTATATATTTAACTCTACCACACCTTTACCAATGGGTTAATTATTTATATTAAGCATTGATAAAAGTCTGTTAGAATACAGATTTTCGGGCTTAGTCTTTATCTTCAACCACAAGTCCTCGTAATGCACTTCTCATTTGACCTGTCCAGATACCAACTGTTTTTTCAACTGCCTCGTCAGCAGTAACAGATTTATTCTTTTTCATTACATCTTTTGCCCAAGCCCTAATCGTAGAATCTGCATTTTCTTTCCATTTTGGATTCTGGTCACTTGATACAAAATATGCTTTACATTGCCGTTCCATAAATAATGCTAATTTTTGCATATATTCATCAGCGGCAACTTGGTCACCTTGCATAAGGGCTTCAAATACTTTACTGAAAAACTTTTTTTGAATTATATCTATATTATTGTCCCTAACCGGACCAAGTAAAGGTCTACCGTCAATATCTTTAGCAGCAGAACCGTGTTCAAAAAGCCATAAAATTTCGGCGTTATTTATAGATGTTTGAGGTTGAATATCTGTTTTAGATTTTTTAGAATTTTTTACTGATTTTGACTTTGAGGTTGCTTTTCGTACTTTTGAATCTTTAGGTATGCCGTATATTACTTTTTTATTGTAATTTGCAGGAACATTAAAAAATGATTTATCTACAAGTACATTTATATCTATAATATCTGCCATAATAATTTTAGGTTGATATTAACATACCGAACCACCCTCTTGCACGAGATAATTGAACTAATGCAGTACCATAACCAGTTCTATACCAGAATTCATATCCGGGATTATGCTCCATAGTTAAAGAGGTATCGTACGAATAACTGATTCCTCCAACTGTTCTTGATGTCATTACACCACCTGCAACAGAATCAGCACCTACCGATTGTGCTAACGAAGGGTCAGTTATACAAGCATAATGGGCAACCCCAAGCGAAACCGCAAATCCCCAGTCCTCTAACCAATAACTATAATTAAATTGTGCTTTACATTTATCGACAAATTCTCTAAATATAAGTTTATTATCTGGGTTACACGCCCATTCTTTAAGTTTAGGAATATATTTACAAAATGTTTTAAGAGTGTACCTTGGCGGTTTCACTTGATTAGGAAGTCCAATTATCATATTACAAAGTCCTTACTAAGATACCTTCGTCAATTAAAGACCTAATACCTTTAACTTCTAAATCCATAGCGGTAAGTTGTTTTTTCTCACCTTTATGAAATACTATAATGTTATTATCGTCTGTTGACCAAGTACCATAAGTTTGTTCTATTCTGCCGTTTGCATCAACACGCGATTGACAGCTTAAATTCTTATAAACAGTGATACTTCTATCACACAAGTATGTGCCGGGTATATATTTACCATTTGCCATATTATAAATTCTCCTTTGAATAATTTTTATACAAGGTGGTTTTTTACGCCACCCTGTTGATATTAGTTATTTTAGCCTTGTGCAGCGAAATCCCAATACGAAACAGCACCAAATGTATCGGCGCTCTCATTGTACGGAAGTTGGATACGAGATACCTGACCGACAAAGTATGTGGTATAGCACGCTTTATCAATGTTAGGAGCGGTATAATAACTCTGAATAGGATAAGGAATATCCATACGGACATAATCTTTATCGAACTTGTAAGCAATTATACGACCTGTGTTATGTGTGCCAATACCGTTAAGTCTTGCACGACCACGAATCTTAAGAACATAGTTATTAACACCAGCAGCAACTGCTTCGTCAATACCTATATTGTGTTTCATAATGAATTCACGCAATGTCGCGGTATATAATGCACTGAACCTGCTCGAAAGAATAGCAGCATCTTTCGTAGGAAGTAATAACGTATCAGGTAACATTTCAATGTTCTGGTTAGTGTTAGTAAGATAACGGTTAAGAACACCGTTGATGAAACTTACGATTTCTTCATCCGTCATACCTTCAAATCCAGGTTTAGTAGCGTCTTTGGAACCTGCCGGAATTTCATTAACAGGAACATTAGCGTTGTTAATAAAGCCATCAACACCTGCGCGACCTTCATAAGCAATACGGTCACAGAACTGATCCCAACCAGCCATAATAGCATCTTTATAAATTGCTTCAACTGCTTTTTGGAAACTAATCTTTTCGAGTTTGTCAACTTCAATAAACTTCATATCATAAGCAATTTCAAAGTTGTAAACTTCAACTGCCGTATGATTGAGTTTAGCATTAACACGAGGAATAATGTTGACGTTATTACCCATAACGTTTTGGTCCTCAGTGGGCTGACCTGCCCATTCTACCGAGAAGTAATCCACGAAATCAACCATTCCACCGCCGACATCGATAGGAATATCTTGTGCGTAAGTGTAGTTGACTTTCGGTTGATATTGTTTATTGTGAAGTTTGCTAAGGGTTGTCATAACGAATGCAAAGTTTGCATCGTGAATACGTGCCTTAACAGGGTCTTTATACAACTGATGATATACAGCAGGAGCCCAATCCCTTAATTTGATACCAAGTTTTTGTTCGCCGTGAGTAGCCGCAATACTTTCCGTGCTATCTCTGAGGCTTACTTGCTGAAAAATTTGATTTGCCATCTTAGTTCCTCCTCTTAATAACGGACACGGACAACGGTTACACTACCTTCCGAAATCCCTCTAAATTCCATATTAGCACAAGCAATCGTACCACTATTAGAAGTAGTAAATGCTTTCTTGCTAAAATCATAATAAACAGCAGCACCTTCTTTAGGTTGTGTACCATCTAACCTAACTGCTACATCGCCTTGAATAACACAAGCACAAGCGTCACCACCAATGAACTTAACTTCGTCTGCCGATTCAGGGAAGTACGGGTCAAGTTTAACATTAGTGCCTAAGCAAATACCAGCAACTTTGTCGTCTGCTTTCGATGCCGGAGCATATACTTGTGTTCTGTCGGTGTAAACTAAAAGTTCGCCCCCCATAACACCTGCTACTGCGTTACTCGACGTATCGGTTTTAGCGATAGTGCAAGTACGAGTTTTAATATCGTTGATGTTTATTTCACGGCCAAGCAACAAACGCTGATAACCGTCTTTACCGAAAATTCTTGCCATTATTTTTATTCCTCCAAATTATTTAATTCTTAGCCGCTTTATTATAACGGTCTTGGAACGATTTTTGTACATCTTCTGCTGTTACAACAGGAGCCGAATCTTTAACTGCTGCAAATTTAGAATATGCTTTCACCGAACCACTCTTCTTTTTAGGAGCAGCATCTTTCTTCATACCTTCGTCCATCTTAGGTAAGCAAGCATCTGCGTCCATTGCTTTGTTTTCTTCAATAGGTTCTAATTCTTCGTCGTAGTCTTCAATTTCTTCAACTTCAAAAGTATCATCTTCATCTTCTACCGGCGTATCTTCTTCCATAGGAACATCTTCGTCAGTTACGATTTCTTCTTCAACTTCCTCAGGTACATCTTCGTCAACAACGGGTTCTGCTTCATCAGCACCAATACCTAAATGTTCACAAATTTTAGTGAGCATATCCAAAACTTGACCCATTTTATCGTCGTCATCGTGGACAGGCTCTTCTGTAACAGGTGCAGGTGCTTCTTCAGTCGAAATATCATCATCTTCTATGACATCAAGTTCTTCTTCAGGCTCTGCATCTACTACTTCGTAAACGTCCTCATCAAGCATCTTATACTTGAATTTTTTGCCATTACGGATATTCTTCATTCCGTTTTGTCCTCCTAATTTATTTAATGATTTTGCACTATCTCTAATAGTAGCACACCCTGCCCTACCACTGTCAACAAGTGCTAAGTGATTTCCTCTTATATTAGTCATCACATATCGACCTGACTGGTCTTGTATTATATCTGTATTATAACCTAACGACAATTCTCTTTTTTCACCGCTTTTAATTAACTCTTGTACTTCGGGGTCAAAAACTATTACATCGCCAACTAAACAGTTTTCTAAATCACCTGTACCCCTTCTAATATTCCTAATGGTTCCTACCATTAAGTCCTTATAATTCTCCGGCGTTACATCGTCTTGTGGGTGTTCGTTACAAAATGGTTTATTCTCAAAAGAAGCAATAGCCTCAGGACTAAATACTTCTTCAGGAGTTCTATATACTTTTACAATTTTATTTGGGTCACCGTCTTGCATTATCTCACTTTCCAAATAGTCATAACTACCTGTTCTTGCAAGTATGCAGTCATAGCAAATAAGATAACCCGAATTATCTTCCCAAATACGAGGAGTTATCTTATGCCCAAATGTTAATCTGTTATCAATAATTCTCATATATTCCTTTCTATATAGTCAGGGTAAATATTAACATATAACTTGGTTGATTGTTTTTGTTCCAATGGCTATAAAAACACGCTTTAAGAAATATTTAACGGTATTTAGTTAATATCTACCCTGTTACATAAATTATTATATATAAATTAATTTTTATCTATTATTTTAATTAGTTTAGTATTGTCTTTATTTTATAGTGGAGTCAAATGCTTTACTATTAGTTATTGCTTTTTTAAGTTTATCTACACTTTCTTGACTCGGGTGTGCAGGCATAAATCCTGCTAATTCTCCAGGTAACTGCATAATTAACTTTGCCCATACTTTTAATTCTGGTATTTCTCTACATACATCTCTATATTTTGGAGAATTATTTCTTATATCTTGTTTAGTTACACCGTATTTTGCAATTTTCTGTTGTAACGCTCTATTAGCAGGTTCTACAAGTTTCTCAAGTTGTTTTACAATAGACAAATATTTAGAATAATCTTCATCTTTAATAGCAGAGTCTTTTATATTATCTATATACTTAAATAATTCTTCGACAGTATTAAATTTATTATCAGGGAATGTTTCTACCTTACCGTTTTTATGTGTTATCGTATATTTTCCATTAGAATAATTAAATATAACACCATTACTTCTAATACCAGACCACTCATCTTTTATCGAATTTCCAGCCATATCAATAGACATAAAATATCCATCGGAGTGCATTCTATTTAATTTATCTATAGTGCCTTCAAATCTATACAATACATCAGCACCTCTCTTCTTTATAGGTTTAACAGAAACACCATATCTTTTTGCTACCATATATGGATTTTCATTTGTGTTCTCATACCATTCTTCAATATATGCATCTTTAATTGCAGAATCTCTTGTAATAGATGCGTTTTTATAAATGGTCTTATGAGCATATTGTTTTAATTTGTTAGCAATTTCTGAATTGAGCTTCTTTTCCCCGTATTTTTTGTTTTCAGTATAATATTTATCCACTAAACTATAAGAAGGCTCAATAACGATTGTACCGGTACTGAGTTCCCAACGACCGTTTTTATCAGAACTTCTTTTTTCTCTAAATGAAAAATTAAGTTTGGGGCTACCCGAACTTGTTGTTACATCGTCGGTATTAATTTCTGCAATATCACTGTTCCAGTGCTGTTTAATATAATCTCTTATGGATTTTACTAAATTTGTAAGATTTATGTCATCAAGTGAATTTATATTCATTGTAAATGCACCGTACGAACCATCTTTTATTGAGGAATCTAAAATAGGTTCGCCGAAATGAGGGTTAGGATATTCATTAACACCAATTACTTCTGCATCAGGTTTATGTTTTGTAAATTTATTTATAGCATCTTCTTTTGTTGCTGCTTTAACAAGTATGCTTTGGTATACTGTTCCTTTTTTATAGGATATTTGGAATAAACCTATTTCACTCATACCTGGTTTCCATTGAGATATAGAATCTCTAACCTCATCCGTTTTAACTGACTTAACTTTGCTAATAGCGTCTATATGACTTTTTGCATCAACTATATAAACCCTATCGCCTTGTGTAATTTTGAATTTTTTCATTTAATACCTCTCAATTGAAATTATTTCCGTATTTTTCTATAAATTCTTTTTTATTATAAATAGCGATTCTACCGCTTTTTATTATTGCGTTTGACTTTTTAGTAGATTTATTATATTTACTATCTACTACTAACCTCTCTGCTACCTTTACTGGAAACGATATATCATCTATTCCAAATACTGGTAATTCAATACAGCGACAGTTAGGTGTTTCACCTGCATTACCCTTCATTCCGTCAAGAATAGGAGTATCATTAAAGAATACTAATACATTATTCATTAACTTATGACTTGGTCTTACCCTTGCATCTTGACTTGTACTCCACATATAACAGTTAATATCTAAACTCTTTGCTCGTACTTCTGTTAATGCAGAATTTAATTTAGCACTTTCCGTTCTGATAATGAGTTTTGCTCGTTTACCCATTTTCTCAGTAATATAGTCTTCTATATCCTGTCCACGGAATCCTTCGCCTTTAAGGTATGCTTTTTTAAGTTCTCTTTCAACATCTGCTGGTAAGTTTTTTATGAGCGACATATTCTCATTAAACTTATCCAAAAAAGGTTGATATATCTTAGTTTCTTTAATTAGGCTTGGTAATGCTTGTTTGAATAATTCTTCTTCTCGTTGTTTTTGTTTTTGTATATTTTGTTGTGCTAAGCCTATTGTTAAAGACTCAAGAATATTTGCAAAGCCTTCTCTATTCTTTTTTAGAACGTCTAAACCTAATCTGTTAATATGTTTTTTAATCCCTGTGAAATCTACCTTTAGAAGTTTATCTAATGCGTCTTCTATGGTAGAATCTTTTTTAAGGTTCAGTTGCTTAGTTAATTCTTTCTTTAAGTAATTGAAAAATTTAACTGCAGCGGTCTGATTAGGTTTTAAGCGTTTTCGTTTGCGTAAAAGAAAACTCGGTGTAAGTTTCTTTTTCATTTATCTTATAAATTATACTTTCTAAATAAACCTTGTTTCTCATCATCAGAAAGTCTATTATCGGATTGTATTTCTTTTTTCAATACCTTCCATAAGTTCTGGACACTGTTATATATTTTACTATATCCATCTACGCCTTCTAACAGTTGTATAGCGTCATTTAATCTTGATAATTGACTATCGTACCTATCTAAAGAAATATTATAAGCATCTGCTACTTCCACAACTCTATCTGGATTTATCTTAACTTCTAATTTTTGTTTTGCCGTTTCAGCATCTGTAGCATAAACTACATATTTCTTGTCATTCTTCTTAATTACAAATTTCTTATCCATTTTCTTATCCATAACCTTAGTTGAATTATTAAATATTTGCTCCATAGCGCATAAAGTAGTTGCACATACTTGACAACCTTCTTCTATAAAATTGTTACCTAAATTATTATCGTTTATTTCTTGTGCAAATTCACCAAATTCTTCGGCGATTAAGGTAAGCCATTGAGCAGGACTTAAATCTTCCTGCTCTCCGTACTTATCCTTAATATATTTAACACAATTATCAATGTTAATTTTTAAGTCTTCTATTGTCATCATTGTTTCTTACTTCTAATATATTTATTTATTGCTTCACTTTCAGATTCCGCAAATACTTTGTATTGTTTATCTCCTACCTTTATTGTATAAGATTTACGATTTTTAATATTATTAGAATCTTTTATAGTGGTTGTTGGAAATATCGTAAATATATTATCTGCCGAAGGACTTTCTATTTTACCATCTTTTGCTGATGTAAATAATTTTACAACATATCCATTATAGTTAAGTAACCCGCCTGCATAGATTGAATAACCTCTATACGAACTTAAAAACTTATCTCTAAATTCTTCTGGTGAATTAAATATTTTAATTTTTGGCTTATTAACATAAGGTAAGTTAGAATGCGTATATTTATATTTATCAATGTACGCTTCGACGAGAGAATTAGCGTCACTTGTTGATAATTTATCCTTTATAGCACTATCATTCTCACCTCGTAAATATCTCTTTGTTCCTTCTTTCTCACCATATTTTGCTTTGAGTTTGTCTGCTAATAATTTATGGTCTAAAGTATCATTCGCTGATTTTAATGAAAACGATATAATACCACCGCCCGAGTAAGTAGGTTCGCCGTGATAAGTTTTATCAGTTACTTGATAATATATTGTATAACCACTACTTGATTTTGTTTGGAAAATATAATATGTAACACCTAATGCACTCTTTTCTTTTCTAATAATCTTTTCTACTTTTACTGGGTCAGCATCAGTTATGTTAGAATCAGTTAAATAATTGCTCAGAGAAGGATTCCATTTCTTAAGATTGTCTAACTTAAAATAAAATTTACCATCTGAAACATAACGGCCTTCATCTTCATTAAATACTCCTTTATCCCCACTATGAAGTGAAACAAGTTCAGGAATATATACATCACCGAAAGTTTTATCTGTGTTAGATATACCATTAAATATACCTTTATATGTTTTGCCATTAAGTTTAACTTTTATAGTTAAAGAATCCATCATATTACAGTCACTAACTATATTTGTTTTTGAATTTTTAGATATCTGAACCCATCTACCTTGTTTCTTTAATTGAGACGCAATCGCTTTTGCTAATTGCGGATTTGGTACATCTGCTTCTTTATGATATACCCCTTTCTCATTTATAGTCCATACTTGATAACTATCGCTATCTTTTATATCTGAATCTATAAGTTTATAACGACCTAATTCAACTAATTTTTCTAATTGCCAATCAGGTATATTTGTATATGTTCCATTTGGTGTTTTAAGTCTATATGAATATTCAATTCTATTTGTATGCACATCTGCTCTAACTGGGTCATATCCGATTATCTCGTGTATACCGGCAGATGTTTGAATTTTCTGACCTTTATTATATTTTGGAGAATAATCATTTAATCTTACCAGTGCACTATTTACAAAATGAACGGTTTCAGTAGCACCTGTTTTAACATTCTTAAAAGTTACATCTCTATAATTATTATTTACTCCCCTTTGAGTTTCTTTTATATCCACAACTTCTAATACTTCACCATCTTCTACTATTTTCTGTCCTATTTTTAAGTTTTTACCACTTACATAAGATACATCTTTTATAGAAGAATCTTTAATATTTGATGCTATTATTTTTTTAAGCATCCCCGCAGATTGATATTGATATTTTTTACAATGTTTTTCCGTATCACCGGGTCCTATTACTGAAACGTAATGATAATAAGGTTGGGCAATAATAGTGTTATTATTAGATTCTTTCACCCATCTTCCATCTTTATAATCAAATCCGAAAGATTTCAAAACTTCTATTTCACCTTGTGCAGCATTATCAGAGTCGTTAAGATATTTATTTCTTACAGTTATAGTTTTATTTCCATTACTGATGAAAGCAATTAAACTCGGATTATATTGATGAATTTTGAAAACAGCATCGTCAAAATCACTTCCGTTATATTTATAGGAAGTCCAATCACCATCTTCTTTTATTTTTACAAAACCATTAGTTCTTATTGCGTCTTCACCAGTGTACCTGCTAATAGAATCACTTACTGCGTTATCCTTTGCTTTTATACAGCACTTAATAACTTCTTTAACATCTACATTTTTCTTGCCGTTTTTATCTTTTGGTAATTTATTAACATATTCTTCTAATTTATCGAAATCTATTTCTTCGCCTATTCTTAATTCAAGAGAACGTTTTAATGCAAGAAAGTTTGTTAAATCAAAATCTTTTAATTTACTATGTAAAGTTTTAACGGCTTGATTATAGTCATTTGCTTTAACTACATAGGTTTTTTCATTATTTATTTTAATTCTAAATTCTCTCATATATTGTTCCTCTTAATGTATGAATTCAAATACCAATACGGTTGATTTATCCCCTTTAGAAACGACTGCTGACGCTGTGCCGGTTGTTTCACCAGGTAACCATAAAATAATACTACCAGTAGGTAATTTAACTGAATTAGCGTCTGCAACATCTAAAGATGTTAATTGTGTTCCATTCCATTTAAGGCTTGTTATTGATGCTTCTCCTGTTTGTACTGCAATACCTATCCAATAATGTTCGCCTTGATTAGGATTAGTACTATTAAACTTAACCATCTTATCTAACGGTGCATAAATCTTAAATTGATTTTCATCTTGACCATTAGAAACAGTTACAACAGTTTGGTTTTTAGCACAACTTACTTTATTTGCATCTTGCGGCACATTAGCAGGGTCTAATTTATAAACTTTTACAGATGTCATAACATCTTCTACAGAATCACCCGCTATAAAATCATTTATGCCAACTCTTTGCATAAGTTGTGCTTGTTCATCTGGTACTAATATTGTAACGAATTGAGGTGTTTTCGATTTAGTCATTTTATATTCGGTGCTAAAACGAGTTAAGAATTCACCTTCGCTTCGTGTTGTTTTCATTAACTTCATATATAAGATTCTCCTTATTTATAATCTATTTAATCATTATTTCTATAATATTTCCTACATAACTGTTCTAACTTAACATCAAACGGGCTATTATTACTTGATTCAAATATTACGTTGTTATTATGGTCTTTATATGCCGTTATAGCATATCTTTCAGATTCTGAACCCTTATATAACCGTTCTATATAATTCCACATATCTTCGTGGAACATTAGATTTTGTGTAGTTAATATTCTAATATATAGATATGTATTATTACCTAAACGATATACAGTGTCGTCATATATTTTATTTAAGTTTAGTGCAGAAGGTATATTTTCTTTGTATGAAAACGACACACCTTTTATAACAGAACCTATATCTCTTATTACTGCTTTAACTTTAAGTACTGCCTGTCGTTGATTCTCAGCCTTAACGATAAAATTTCTATCATTTATTTTAACTCTATATTGTTTTATCATTTACGCTTTTTCCTATCAAAGAATTTATTTTTAAGTACCTTTTCTTTTACTTCTGCATAGTCATCGGTTAAATTATCTTCAGGTTGTTCTTCCCCAACTTGTGGTTCATTACTACCTAAATCCATTCCACTCAGTTCATTTTCTTCTTCACCCGACTGCTGGTCCATTTGTTTTGCTAACTCTAAATCTCTTTCTGCTAAGTTAGCACCAAATCCAGTTATAGCCGAATATTGTTTTAATTCTGCTAATCCTGTTTCTTTTGTCATTAACCCTGCTTCGGTAAGAGTATTTATAGCACCTGCTACACTATTTATAAGATTTACTTTTGCATCAGGTTCCATATCATTTATACTATTAAAATCATAGTCTAAATCGGAAGGTACTTCTAACCCTTCTACCTTAAATATTATAGGTAATAATTTATCTAATTCTACCCTTAACTCTGCTTCTTGTTTTCCAAGAATTGTTTGTGCGTAGAATACCATTTCAGTTGCATTATCACCTAAACCATTTTTAGTTTGTCCGTAAATCAAAACCTGTGGCATTTCAGCAGCACCTGCAATAAGTTCTTGTTCGTTTTGTAATAAATCATTTAATCCATTTAATTGAAGTTCTTTTCTGTCATATTCGTCATCTTTATCAATTAAAACTAAATCATTTATATTTCTATAATTATTTATTGCAGCCAACTGAGCACCTAATTGTGCTTGTGCTCCACTGTTACCCATACTAAGTCCACTCATCATACCTCTCATACCCGAAACCTTAACAATTTCAAGTAATGATTTGCCGACAAGTGATACGGAAGACATATTCATTGTGGTGTGGGCAAGAAGTGTTTGATAAATATGCTCTAATTCACTTAACCCCCAACCCATAAGTCTATCTTCCATCATTCTTACAGTTCGTCTATTTGTATGACGAAGTACTCTGCTATGATGTACTCTTGTGAACTGTGTAGACCGTTTAGAATCGCCGTTATCTAAATAGAAGGTATAATATTTAGGCGTATTAAAGTCAACGCTCTTGAAGTTAGTTACTAATTCAGTACTTGTTTCTAACCCATACCATCTATCTGTTGTATATAATCTTATAGGTGAATGTGGTTTTATATTATTTATATTTAATGGTTTTGATAAATCTTCTTCACCGTCGTCAACCATAATAAGAGAGGCAGCACCACCAAATAACCTTGCCTGCTCTCGTCCATAAATAAGTTGACTGTTTAATCTATTTAATCTTTTGTAAACATTTTCTAATTCGACCGGGTCTGTATCACATTTTATAGCAATACCGTGTGACCACATATCTTGTGCAACCCTGTCAATTATTCTTCTAAATATCCAGTTTCCGTGATATAATTCTATGATTGTCATTCTGTCGAATGTAATCATATCAGTGAAATATTCGCCACTGTTAAGATTTATATCACTTATACCTAATTTAAGTCGACTATTATTGAAAGACCCATCTTTAACGCTCACGCCATTACTAACGGACATACCTAATGCGTCGTCCATTAACTTTGTAGCCATTTTAATGCGTTGTTCTACTGATGCTTTACTTATATCAGTTGGCATCTTAGGTGCAGCGTCACTGATGGATATTTCAATATTGTCTATTAAAGTGTTCTTTTTGAGCCTGTCCATTTATCTTCTTAATATGCGTAACCAGATACGCTTATTGTTCTTGCTCCTGCCGAAGTCATAATGACTACGATAATCGGTGTGAATTTTTTATTTTGTTTATCCTCTACAGATATTGCACTTACAGGAACTGTAAATACATAATAACCATTTAATAAAGTTGTTCCTTTATGGATTATAGAATATGTTTTTTCGTTATATTTAATAAACATATCTTCTCCGCTATAAACGGAATTAGACAGTATTAAACCATTGTTAATATATCTGTTAAGAACAGTGTTTATTGCCGTAACAACCCTTGTTTGTGCCGTTGGAGTAATACGAATTTTACTTGTTACTATATCTAATAAAGCATACGCAATGTCGTTTTCTATACAAGTTACACCAAAGTCGCTGTCAATAGATGTTCCATCATATAAATTTCCGCCAAAGTTAAGTACCTTATTGCCAACCTTCTCAACGAAATTATATTTAGTAATCCACGTATCATAGTGATCTTTACTATCTATCACCTCTAACCCATTTTCGTCCGTGTAGCAATAATCTTCAATAGTATTAAATCCGTCAAGTCTTATTTGCGTTGTAAACGCTAAGAAAGCTAACGCATCATCTGTTTTGACTGTGGTATCTACTAATTTAACAAATATGTTATTATTTTTAACCGCTGCTAATTTTGCTTCGTTTTCCTCAGTATTTTTAACTGTCAAACATAATCTTACAGTATATGGAGCAGAAACATCTTCGTTAAGGTCATTAATATTTGTAGCAGTTAATGAATTAAAAATATCTTGTGATACTGTGTAATAAATGAAATCTTGGAAAGTTTTTTTAATTGATTGCACATCATCTGCAGTAGGTATTTTATTATCACATAACACAACAATTAACTCTTGTCCGTCGTAATCAAAAAATCTATGGAGATTGTTAATAACATTAGGATCAAGTGGGTTTGATTCAACCGTTGTACTAAGTATCTTATTAAATGTATCTACTGTTAAAGGTGCATTATCTTTATCTTTGCCATCTATGTTTGTTATTTGGCGAGTTAAACCTTTCTCCTCGTTTAACAGATAAGTACAATATCCATTAAAAGCAGTATTAGCAGTTTTATTCATAAAATATACCGCTTTTTTATAACTGCCAATAGGAGTTGTTTCTCTTACAATATTAAAATTAACATCTATAAGTTTATTGATATCTACCATTCTTTGTTCCTCCTATCAGCCGATATTAGATTCCTGAGATTCTATATTACCTGCCATAAATGTATAGGTACGCTCAGTTGCTGTTGAACCTACAGAATTTTCAGGTATGCCTTTAATAAATACTTGTGTAGCAGTAAATGCTAAGTTACCTGTATCATCTGTAACTGTTAATGTACTTTCTGCTTTGTCTGGATTTGCCCAGCACCATTTTGCAAATTCTGTAAGTACTTTAATATGAGGGGATGTTTGTTGTAATTGTATCGAAATAGTACCAGACCTATCATTACTATGAGCAACAACTACACCACCATCAGCAGTAGAACTCATACTAAATATATCCGTACTATATGAATAACTAATCTTTTCAATTTGTTTTTGACCGCCACCTAAATTTATATAGGACTGACCGCCAAAACTTGTAAGGCCATAATATTCATTATACAATGTACCTCTTACTGACGATAACGAAAATACTTTCATTCTATATTATTCCTCCACTTGTTCTTGTTCTTGTGGCGCCATTGATTTTTCTACTGTCTTTTTCGCTTCTCTGACGCCTTTATTAAATAATTTACCTTCCTCTTCATCAATTAAACTTAAACATTTATTTAATTCACCGACGTGAGGAAATTCTTCTTTCTTTATATCCGCTAATACCATTGCTAATTGATTATATAATTCATCATTAGTTTCTTTATAATTTCGCATAAATTCGGTGATAGCGGAAGTATAACCGTCTATTGCTTCATACTCATCATTTATTAAATTTCTAATTCTTTGTTGAGTAAAAGCAATCATATCTCGAATACCAAGTTCTTTAGAATCTTTTTCAGATAATTCATCTTTTACCTTACTTGTATCTTTAACTTGTTTAGTATCAGATAACTTTTTTTCTTGCCTTATATAATCTAAGGCTTCAAAGTTAATACTGTCCTCAATCCTAATGGGTATTCCATTTCTAATAATATATTTGCTCATTATATACCTCTTATTTTTAATTACATAACTATTTTATTAAATTTTGTTATAATTTATATTTTTTTAGTACCACTGCCCACCAATACCTTTGAAATACGTTACTAAACCTCTTACGCAACCTGCCATTCCTTCATCTAATGTTTCTTGTACATCTGTGCCTTTACGGCGAGATGATTCGGTTATTCTTAATTTAGCAATGTCGTTTTTTGTTTGTGAACAACTATTACATATTTTAATTTTGTTATTATAAAAACCAGATTTAACAAGTTGAAAAGATTTGTCCGTATCTGTGTCATTAAATTTAGTCATAAATACAGAATTTTTATCAACTAAGTTAAATAATCTATTTTCATAACTACAATCTAATAATAAATTTCCTCTTAATTCTTTTGCCCACTGTTCAAATTTATTTATACCGATAAATATATATTCTTTTTCGACAACATATTCGTCTCTATCAAACATTCTATTTATACCAAGTACCTTTATCGTATCCCCGTTAATAGTTGCACCGTAGTCCAAATATTGTGAATTATCTCTAACACTATCTGGTATTATATTTTGATAGGTAAAACTATTTGTGTATATACCCATTCGTCTACTTGTGAAATGGTATATAATCATTTGACTTATAGCATCTACAACGTCGTCGTGAACTAAAAATGGAAATTTTAATAAACTACTTATTGCTTCTGAGGTTTTATCGGATTTAACAAACCTTACCGCTCCATTTTGCATATATGTTGATGCTATTGACAACCGTTGAGATTTGCTGTCTGTGCCGGGATTAAAAGGAGCCAAGCCGGCAAGTTGAGAAGATAAATCTTGTAATAATGCGCCACCGTTTGCTTTATCTTCAACTATTTGTATTATAGCAGGGTCTATATTTTCAAGACTTACTAATAGTTCTTTTTCTTTTATATACCCTAAATGTTCTTGCCACGCTTCGCATATTACTAATTCATTACCTCTACCATATCCTTCTGCGAATCCGTGGTAGTCATTTATTTCTTTATCCTTTACCGGGCAGTCGTGTGAACCATAATGGAATTCTGCCATAGGTTTATAATCCCGTCTAAATTCTTCTTCACTTATATAATGTATATATTGTTCTTTAACAATGTTACTTGCACTCGCCCCTGCGTCCTGTTGATATTGAGTATTAAATTCGTCTATACCCATTTCCATTTTAGCAGTAGAATAATCTCCAAATCTTTCAGGCCATAATTTTTCACCTTTTTTAATTATTTTAACTTTTCCACTACACGGATATATTAAAACTCTATCGTCAGTTGCTATTGCTTGTATTTCTGTATGACTATATACTTGTGATAAATCTTTGTCTTCTTGTATATAACCACTTACATCGCCTCGTGCAATCCTCTGTTCTATATGCCATATTACACCTGTTTTCTTTGTGTTAAGTCGAGTTGGAAGTGTTTTTCTAAAAAAGTCTATACTATTTCTTAATACTTGTCCGTCTTTTCTTGCATTATCAGCAGAAGTTAAGTCGTCCGCGATAATAACATCAGCACCAAAACCTGTGAAAGATGATTGACACACCGAATAAAATGTTGACCCGCTGTTAAGTCTAATCATTGAAGCAGTTGAATTTTTAAGTCTATATGCACTGTCTGTGAAATAATACTTAAATTTATCACTTTCCAATAATTTTTGGCGTTTAGTATTCATTTCTGTTGACAAGCGTTCTGTATGAGATACACTTGCAACTGATATAGGTGAGTTAAGTCCTAACCAAACAGGTCCACAAATATTTAATATAGAACTTTTTGAATGACGAGGTGGCATATTCCAATCGTGGTTATGAACGTGTTCGCCATTTATAAGTTTATCCCTAACAGGGCATTCCCCGTGAGATTTTTCTTTTATATAGTTATATTCGTCGTCTGTTATCCAATCTCGCCAAACATAATTCGGCAAAAAATGCTTCACAGAATACTGGAAGCACTCACATAGATATTCCATAAGCCAAATATCACTATACTGAGCCGTTTCATATGCGTCCCACATTTCACATAAGAAAGCATATAACGACTTTTTCATTTGCCACATTTTGGCTTCTCTTAAATTTATTGTCGTTGGCATAAAAAAATTCCTTTGATTAGTTATACAAATATATTGTATTAAATCAAAGGAATCAATATATATTTTATTTTGTATTTGATAAATGTTTACCTTTATTAGAATGATAAATATTTATCTTTTTGTTCTTTTGGTACTTGTTTATTTGATACCACTAAGGTAGGAATAGTTTCTACACCTAATTTTTTAAGAGCCAATGCTCTGTGAATACCTTCTTGTTGGGATGACGAGAAGTCTAATATTATAGGTTCATTTATAGTTTTAGATTTACCTAATTCTTTAACTAATTTATAATAATTTTCATCTATGTGGTCTTCTATCATTTGTTTAACTGATTGTTCTTTTCGTGTTGCACACGCTCTTAAATACCCATCAGTTGAAAGATTTTCAATTTCTGCTTCACGCCCATTTACTGATACAGGTGCACCCGCCAATGCCGCTTTATACGCTTTTGAATAACTTGAACCATCAGTTATATCAAATGTATAATTACTGCCATCACTTGCTTTAACAATGTTTGAACCGCGTTTTGCAATATCTTTATTTATTTGTTCCCATAACTTATTACCTTGTTCAGTTGCAGATTCTAAAGTATCAGGTTTATTAGCAATAAGTTCTTGAAGTTCTTTGCTTGGGCCTTCCTCTGATTTAGCAGATTCTGTTTCTTCTGGTGCATATTCAGGTTTACCATTTTCAAGGATATCCAAAAATGCTTCTTCAAACCTATCTTCGTCACCAATAGTATCTAAAAGTGAATCCGCACCTAAATCATCCCCTAATGTATCCGGATAATGTTTATCTAAATAAGCCGCAATCTTATCACTCAATGCGTATGCTTTTTCTTTATCTTTTCCATTATTTGAATTAGATAATTCACGAACTCTACTATTCGCTGACGCTAATTTACCTAAGTCTTTATGCAAATTAGGATATTTTTTAACTAACTCAGGACTTATAGTGTTACCGAGTTCACTTTTAACAGCACCTGAATTATTTTTTGATTGTTTAGTTTCTTGCTTAGGCGTTTCAGTTTTGAGTTTAGCACTTGTTTCAGATTTAGCAACTATTTTGTTTGCTTCTTCTTGTGTAAGATTTTTCCATTTGTCTGAATTGTAACCCATTTCCTTTAACTTTTTGTAAGTCATAGGGGATAACCTATCATCTTCTATAGGTTCACTGTCTTTCAAAAAAGTCTGTAATTTAGCAACAGCAGAATAAGTATCTTTTGCTTTTATTACATATTGTTTATTACCTCTGGTTATCTTATAAGTTTTCATTGCCCTTCCCTTTGTCGTAATGTATTTGAAAGTCTATCAAGTCGACCATTTTCATCATTTATACTATTTAATATAGTTGCGAGTTCTTTTACTTCGTGATTTAATGCTAAATACATTTGATGTGCTTGATTTTGTGCGTCTATATCTTGTACATCAGTTGAATATGTATTTAGTACTAAATCTACTTGTTCAGCGAGTTTTATAAGATGTTCACAATTTCTTTTTATATCCTCGCCGAAGTTAGTATATGTTTCTACTCTGCTCGTATATTGTATCATAGTATTTCCTTTTTACAAAATTATTATATAAAGATTATTATAGATTAAATATTATTTCTTTTTCTTGTCTTTTCTGTACGCAGAAGTCGACCTTAATTCTCTGTCGAATCTGTCATACGCCCTTGCACAAGGGAATTCTTCTTCACCTTTACAATATGCACAGAAATCATATTCTCCGCAAGTGTCGTGTCCTGCTTTTTGGCTCATTTCCCATTTGTGGGCGTCTAATTTTGCTTGTCTGTCTGCTAATTTCATTTTATTTGTTCTCCTGTATGAATTTATATATTTCTTCTTCCATTGCTTCTTTACAGAAGTCATAATGGAAATACTCTTTTATCATTATGCCGTCTTGCCAATGCTGTGCCCCTACAACTATTCCTTTATCTAATTTCTTAAATACCGGCATTATAACGACTGATTTGTTTAACATTGTAGATAAATATGTAGATAGGTTTTTGCACACTTGTGTGTACGAATTTATCGCTTCACACAGTGTACAATTATTATCTACCATAAATTCTTGTAAGTATAAAGATTTCATAGTTCAATTTATTCTTCGCCTTCTTCCAGCGTTTCGATTACGCCTTCAATAGCAAAATATGCTTTCTCTATTGAATGTCCTGCTAACTCGTTATTCACATCTTCAGCGATTGCAGTTTTTACCATTTTTAACAGTTGAATCATTTCTTGTCTTGTCATTTTCTTAACTCCTTTATTTCTTCACGTAATAATTGCCAACAGATTTATCACCACAATCCCATATATCTTGGATATGACCTTTTGTAATGCAAGTATGGTGATTTGCTACCGTTACAAGAACACCTTCTTCCATTTCCTTTTTACTTAAAATCTTGTCCATTTCTGAAACTGTGTATTTTTTATTATCAGCCTTACGTGGTTGAGGTCTTTTTACATACCCGAATTTTTCAAGTACTTTTTCCATAACTTGTTTACTTGTCGAGTCGTAATAGGTTTTCAACGAAATTTCTGTTTGTAACTTTAATGCTTCGTCGTATGTTATCCCAAGCGTTCCAACCAACGCCCTTGTTGAACAGTCACCTGTTTTTCTACCTTTTGGGTTTACATTTTTCTCAACATAACCAATCATTTTTAACTCCTTTGGGTATTGCCCTTTCCTTATTTACAATTATATTATATA
>OGPN01000159.1_pt1 | contig 49364 bp, 34 predicted proteins | sample 1552941 | NCBI WGS metagenome assembly OGPN01 (sample SAMEA2580220, study PRJEB22360) | human gut metagenome | biome: human gut; feature: human-associated habitat; material: faeces | place: Denmark | collected 2008/2010
TATTGGCTCGCCGTTCTCATAGTCATCAGCATAGACCGCCACCTTTGAAATAGTTCCCATGCCCCTGACTTTCAGGGCTATCTTCATGGTCTTTGAGGAAAAGTCCTCGCCAAAATCAAAATACTTATAGCCTATAACATTGCCCTCGGTGATGTTCACGATACTTCTTGTGAAGATATCCTTTTCGGTGATAAAACAACCACCTTTAAGCACGCAGGCTATATCCGCAGGATAAGGCTTGAAAGGGTCAAGGCTGTCCTCAAAGCCAAGCGAGGTCATTTCCACTGTCGGTATCGTTCCGTCAGGGAGAATCTCTATTTTCTCAACGCAGGCACGTCTTGACATTATGGTATTGTTTGTCATTCTGTGATAGAAAATATACCACTGACCATTTATATTGCACACTGAGCCGTGGTCATTTCCACCCGGATAGTCAACGCCGTTGTCTATTATATATCCACGATATTTGAACGGACCTTGTGGCTTATCTGAGGTTGCATAGGCAAGCCTGCTTCCTACACATGGGGAATATATAAGATAGTATGTATCTCCGATTTTCCTCGGGGAGCTTGCCTCAAAGAAACGCTGTTCCTGCGGTGCGTTGTCGCTGTCATCAATGACCGCTCTTTTGTAGCTTCCCTTTTTAATGGTATACATATCCGCAGGGTCTATCTCGTTGAAGTTGGATTCTGTGAAGCCGTAATAAATATACACTCTGCCGTCATCATCAACGAGCACGCCTGCATCATTATAAATGCCGTCATCGCCTGCGTCCTCAGGGTCATATTTATACTGAGAAAGGAGCTTGAAAGGACCTTCGGGCTTATCGGACACGCCAACAACGCCCTTTGAGCCGACTATATAGGCGTAGAGATAATACCTGCCGTCTTTTTCTATAACGTCCGGAGCGAACAGCTTGCGGTCGGTCATTCCCTCGGTATCGGACTTATGGTCACGGTCATCACGGGTATGAAAGCTGTGTCCGTGACAGACCCAATTGTTAAGGTCATCAAGTGGTGCAGACCAGACTTTCAGTTTATAGTCGCAAAAGTCGCTTTGAGCGGCTCTGTCATGTGAGCCATAAAGATAAACTCTATCGCCGAAAACTCTCGGCTCGCCGTCAGGGATATACTCCCATGCAGGCAAAATGGGGTTTGGCATGAAAATTTCCTCCTATTTTTTTTCATAACTTGTTTTATCATAAGATAATTATAAATCATACTATTATTATTTTCAATATCCTAACACGCTGTCAGAGGTGAAAATTTGTGCAAAATGTAAAATCGTGCAGACTGTCCAAAGGTGCAAAAAAGCCCGTTTGCGACGGCTTCCGACCTTGACAAAAGAGGGCAAATCGTGTATAATATTAAGTTGATAGTACCCGTATAAAATTATATTGATATAGGAGTGTTTAATTATGGCAGCTATTTCTAAGACTGTTTCAAAAGCAGGTTATGCTAAATTGCAGGAGGAACTTGAATACCTTATTACAGTAAAAAGACGTGAAGTTGCTCAGAAGCTTAAAGAAGCACGTTCTTTCGGAGACCTTTCCGAGAATGCTGAGTACGACGAGGCTAAGAACGAGCAGGCTATCCTTGAATCAAAGATCAATGAGTTAGAGCTTCTCATTTCAAACGCAACTGTCGTTGAGGACGATGATATTTCTGTAAACGAGATAGGCGTAGGCTCTATCATCAAGATAAAGGATATCGAGCTTGACGAGATCGAGGATCTTCAGATAGTAGGTTCAACTGAGTCTGACCCTGACAACGGCAAGATCTCTGACGAGTCACCTATAGGCAAGGCTGCACTCAAGCACAAGGTAGGCGACATTTTCGAGGCTGAAACACCTGCCGGTCTGCTGAAATTCGAGGTCATCGACATTTCAAAGTAACAGACCACTTACAAAACACACGGAAAGGAAAATATAAATGAGCGAGGAAAACCGCACAAACGCTCCTGAGGAAGAGCTTACTCAGGAGGACATAAACAGCTTAAAGAAGATAAGAATGGACAAGCTTGAAGAGCTGAAAGCCAAGGGCAAGAACCCATTTGAGATAACAAAGTATGACGTTACAGCAAGCTGTGCCGAGGCTAAAGCACAGTATGAAAAGCTTGAGGCTGAGCTTAAGGAGCAGGCAGGCGAGGACGAGGAAAAGCTCAAGGAGCTTCTCGAGGCAAACCGCATAACAGTAAGCGTTGCAGGCAGAGTAATGTCAAGACGTCTTATGGGCAAGGCAAGCTTTTTCGACCTGAGAGATAAGAGCGACAAGGTTCAGATCTATCTGAGAATGAACGAGATCGGCAAGGAAGAATTTGACGATTACAAGAAGGGCGATATCGGTGATATCGTTGGCATTGAGGGCTTTGTATTCAGAACAAAAATGGGCGAGATTTCAATTCACGCTCAGAAGTTCGTACTGCTTTCAAAGTCGCTTCTGCCGTTGCCTGAGAAGTGGCATGGTCTGAAGGATCAGGACACTAGATACAGACAGAGATACACAGACCTTATATGCAATCCTGAGGTAAAGGACACATTTATAAAGAGGTCGCAGATAATCTCATCTATCAGAAGATATCTTGACGGACAGGGCTTCATGGAAGTTGAAACTCCAATGCTGGTATCTAACGCAGGCGGAGCTGCCGCAAGACCATTTGAGACACACTACAACGCACTTGACGAGGACGTTAAGCTTAGAATTTCTTTGGAGCTTTATCTGAAAAGACTTATTGTCGGCGGACTTGAAAGAGTATACGAGATAGGCAGAGTATTCAGAAACGAGGGTGTTGACGCAAGACACAATCCTGAGTTCACTCTTATGGAGCTTTATCAGGCATACACAGATTACTACGGCATGATGGATCTGACAGAGAATATGTTCAGGCACGTTGCACAGGAGGTATGCGGCACAACTTGCGTACCATACGGTGACGTAATGATCGACCTTGGCAAGCCTTTTGAGAGAATGACAATGATCGACGCAGTAAAGAAGTATTCTGGTGTTGATTTCTCACAGGTAGCCACAACAGAGGAAGCAAAGGCACTTGCAGACGAGCGTCACATTGAATACGAGGCAAGGCACAAGAGGGGCGACATACTCAACCTGTTCTTTGAGGAATATGTTGAGGAGCATCTTATTCAGCCGACATTCATAATGGATCACCCTATTGAGATTTCTCCACTTACAAAGAAGAAGCCAGAAAATCCTGACTATGTAGAGAGATTCGAGCTTTTCATAACAGGCAGAGAGATGTGCAACGCATACTCAGAGCTGAACGATCCGATAGATCAGCGTGAGAGATTTGCGGCACAGGAAGAGGCATTGAAGCAGGGTGACGAGGAAGCAAACCACACAGACGAGGACTTCCTGAGAGCTTTGGAGATAGGTATGCCACCTACAGGCGGAATTGGTTACGGCATTGACAGACTTGTTATGCTGCTGACTAACTCACCGGCTATCAGAGATGTGCTGTTGTTCCCTACAATGAAGACGTTGGAATAAACATAGTAAGATAATTTGTAGAATTAATGGGCAATTCCAATTGGGATTGCCCATTTTCTAAAATGAACAGAAATACAAATTGAAATTTTTAGGAGAAAACGATGAAGAAATGGACAAAAATATTGTTGATAATAGTTATAGTTATTTTACTTTTGTTTGTGGGGATGTCCTATTTTATAGGGACGCAAGTTTTCATGGGGTCTACTCAATTGGTTACTTGTGAAGATACTTCAAAAGTGAAAGATAGTTTTTGGGAAAGATATAATATGGATTATGATGTTTTCTGCAGTACATATACTATAGAAAAAGTTGAAATCACTTCAACTTTTGATGAACATATGATACCGGCAGATTACATATATGCTCTTGGTGAAGAAGGAGATAAGAATAATCCAACAGTTATTTTAGTGCATGGTCTTGGTGGAAATCGTTATACCAATTATCCTTTAGCAGAAATGTTTTTGCAGAAAGGATATAATGTATTGACTTATGACCAGAGAAGTAGCAACGAAAATACAGCTCAATATACTACATTTGGATACTGGGAAAAATATGATTTGATTGATTACATTGATTATGTCTATAGCCATGCACCGGAGCAAGTGATAGGAATATGGGGTACATCGTTTGGTGGAGCAACTGCAGGATTAGCAATGGGAGATAAGGATGTTGAAAACAAAGTGGATTTTCTGATTCTAGACTGTCCGGTTAGTGATATGAAATGGATGGTAGAAGAAGAAATGAGAAAGATGGATATTGGATTGCCTATATCTTACATGACATTCTGTGGCAACATTATCAACAAAATGAAATTGGGATTTAGTTATGAAGATGCAAATGTATGTGACAAAATTGCAGATATTGAAATTCCGGTTTTGGTAATAAACAGTGAAGCAGATACATTAACCCCACAGTTTATGGGACAAGAAATATATGATTCAATAAAAAATGAAGAAATTAAAATGATTTGGACGGTAACTGATAGTGAACATACAGAAATATGGTTAGATTACAACCAAGAATATCGAGAAAAGGTTCAAGAATTATTGGATCTTACTAAATAATAGAAATAGGGAAAGTAAGCTTCCAGTTTGTCAACTTGCCCTTTGAGAGAGGAGAAATCCCTTTCTCAAAGGGTATTTTTATATTGTGCAGTTTGTATGAGGTTTCTTGTGTTTCATATTATCACATAAGAAACCGCAAAGACATCACCGCTCTTACTTCTCCTCAAACATCCACTTGACCGCCTTTTCAGCATACTCACTCCAAAAAATCATATCGTGGTTGCCTTTGCTTTCAAAATACTCGTGAGAAACGTTTCTGCTTTCAAGAAATTTGTGAAGATCACGGTTGTTTTCAAGCAGGAAATCTTCTGTACCGCAGCACATAAATATATCTGGGATATTTTTGCCCTCTCGCTGAAGTTTGTCTATAAGAAATTCGGGATTGTTCCTGCTGTTCAGCACCTCAGACGTTTCGCCGAAACATTCTCTGTAATATTCATAATTCGCTGTGGCATTGCCTTGCCCCTCTGACATTCCTGCGACTTCGTGTACAATAAGAGCCGAAGATAATGCAGCAACCTTGCCAAAGGTTTCTGGATATGCAAATGCTGTATGAAGCGCACCAAATCCGCCCATTGAAAGACCCATAATGTATGTTTCACTGCCGTCTTTCGCAAGTCTGAAAACACGTCTTACATAGTCCACAAGCTCCTCGCCGACGAATTTGCAGAACTGATGACCAGTCGAGCGTCCGTCCAGCCAAAAAGAATTTTCGCCCGAGGGGATAACTACCGCAAAATTATACCTGTCCGAAAGATATTCAGGCACCCAGTTTTCTGCGTCACCTGTAAAACCGTGCAGCAAGAAAAGCGTTTTGGTGCTGTTTTCCGAGTATTTCGTATCTGTCTGCCCCCAGTCCTGCCTTATGTCACATGGCAGATACATTTTAAACGTGGTATATCTCCGAAGGCAATTTGAATAAAATCTGATCGCTAAGTTTGACATAGCTTTTCCTCCTGTTTTTTATATAATTATACTACAAAAAATCAGGTTTGTCCAAGGGAGAAGCGAAAAAATTTTTCTCAATTCCTCGCCGCTGATGATAAAGCTTCCCTCAAGCTGGTTATCGTAATAACAAGGGCCTTCATCGAAGCGTATCGCGTTACGAAAATCCTTAATATCGTTAGAGACGTTTTGTGAATTTAAAATAGCGGCGGCTGCTTCCTCGACTATGTTTCGAGAGGAGGCATATTCACTGCTGCGGTTTTCAAGGTGACGCAATGTGTCATCTATCTGTGCTTCGATAGAGTTTTCGATAGAACGGCGCCTTGTGATCATTGTCATATCATCGTTCGAAACGCTTCTGATAAACTCACAAAATATATCACAGGTGCAAAACAGCAAGGACTTTATAGCATAGTTTCGGTTAAAGCCCGAATATCTCGCAGCCTTGCTTTTGTGATTTTTGACATCGCTAAGCCTGCTGTTTAGATTTTTGCTGAGTCTGTCATAGTTTTTGCAGACCCACTCGATAAAGCACCGCACCATTTCAAGATACTGATCTTTATTACGGCAAAGCTTGTTGATCTCCTTCGGCGGTATCGGATCTTTAAGATTTACTACAAGGCAGCGATTTAGCGTACTTGAACTTTTAAGCAGATATTCACCCGTCACAAAAAGCATACTTTCATTTTTGATCCTCTTGCCGTCACGGACTATCTGCCCCGGAGTTTGAACACGTTTGAGATTTTCCGAAAGTTTCTGTTCGTTATTCTCTCTTTCTCTGTTGGAATCAGTGCCGCAGAGGTCGTCAATTGCCACGCAACAATGCTTGTACTCGAATATCTTGTCGATCTCGCTTTTATTGCTGTGCAGATTTATAATATTTGGACTGCCCTCGAAATAATCTACAAGCAGTTTGGTTATCGCAGATTTTCCCGAACCCGAATCGCCGTAAACGTAAGTGTTGAACTCAAATCTGCTTCTTTGCGATTCGTCTATAAGTGGCATTATGAATGGCGTAAGTGCCGCCATAAGCAATACGCCGGGTATATTATCTGAATCAAGAAAATCCGATACCCACGGCATAAATTCAGCATTTTGCGTTGACAGCGGGCGTTTAAATTTTGCGAGGGCTTCGTTCTGCGGTGCTATATCAACGCCTATACGTTCCGTATCGCCAATAATGCAGCTGCCAAGCAGGAAGACGTAGTGCGCATTATGGTCATCACCTATTTCAAAGCGATTATACCCTTGGGTAAGAGAATATCTGATTTCGGGTTCCATATTAAGAATAGCCCCTTTAATAGTTCCCGACAAAAAATTGTTACATGTGCTTTCTCTTTTATTAAATTTGACCTCATTGCGAGGAATAAAGCGCATAGCTTTTTCAAGATCACTGCACGGAATTACCGCCGGATAGGTTTTCTCGCCGACCTTAAATGCGACCTCTACATAGCAGTCACCTGGGGCATCTGCCGTCAATGACTTTACTTCGTAGTAGTCGGTGATTTCTATAAGAGCGTTTGAAAAATGCTCGCCGTGATAGTAGATACCGTCCGGACCTGCTGAGTAGCCCCTGGGGTAATTTTTTATTTCCATAAGTAAGATCCTTTCGAATTTTAGTTTACTGTATTATATCACAGCAGAAAGGATCACGCAACCATTGCCTTTTTTTCAATATTTACACTATCCGTATTTTTTATATAATATTCCGTAAGAAAATCGTGCTAATATTAAATTTAAAGACAGTAAAAAATCAGAAATATATATAATCTGAAAATAAAAATCAATATTATGAAGGGAAATGCTATGACAAAAAAAGAATGTGAAAAAATACTTAATTTTGATTTGAAGGTTTTGGAAGAGGCATCGTTTGATTATCCGCAATGCAAAGCGTCTAAAAACGACTATATTGAGCTTTCAAGTCTGCTAACAAATAACAGAACACAAATGATGCTTTTAGATCCGAAATCCGGCAACGATGGATCATCGAATATGATACCTGAAGAGAAACATTTTCAATTTGTGTATCCTAATAAGAAAGGAACAATTTCTGACTATGGTCTGGTATGTGCCAAAGAGCATGCTGCTAGCAAAAGTATTCTTGAAAAATTTCTGAATGCAGAATTAGAATATAAAGAAGAAGACAAAAACAGTTTATTCGGATTGATAAACAGATATGGATTTCTTTTTCCTGTATATGACAGCGAAGATGTAAAATATGAGGATGTTGTTTCGATCATAAAACGACTTAAGACTGTCGCCGAACTGATCACAGAATTATCCATACTGAAAAAATCAGCGTTAACAGATGGTCAAAAGGAAAAACACATAGGTTCAAAGGGCAGTACATTTGAAAAAGTTCTTGGCCTTACGTTAATGCTGTTAACGTGTCCCACAATAGAGATACAAATGAAAAACTTTACATATAGATCTTATGAAGATAACTATTATCGCCTATTGATCAATGCTTATATTCCATCCGAAGAATATGGAAGTTGGAGTTTAAAAGAAGTGTATAGCGACGATAATATGTTTTTTGATCTAAATACTGAAAATGCCGATTTTAAGCAATGGATGGATAATATGAATATGGCATTCGGAAAAAAAGTTAACGATAATTCAAACTCTGAGGATACTAAAGATGATACAGATTCAGGCTTCAAGAATAAAAAAATTGATGGCAATAAAGTTGTAAACGAATTTAATGAAATGCTCAGAAATTCTACAGGAAAGACCGTGATCGAAGATCCGACAAACCAAAATTGGCTATTCTGCCAGAACACATTGATTTTTAATAATGACAGAAATAAAAATAAACATCTCATAAGAACTCGTAAAGATCTCAGAATAGCTTCTTTTATACAGGCGTATTCACTAGGCGTCGGACTGATAGAAGGCTGTTCCGTGAAAGGAATAAAGCACCAAGATGAAGAAAAAACGAATTATGATAATATTAATGAAGATATGAGAGATGCTTTGATAAAGATAGCGACAGATGTTGTCAAGACAGAGATAAATTACAATATCCAAAATGTGACTGTACAATTTGACCCGCTTAACACTCATTGTTTGAAAATCAAATTCAACACTCTTCTTGAAGCTTTATATTACTCGCTGGCGTTTTGTTACAAAGCAGATAAAACTTATAAACGATGCGAAAAATGTGATACATTTTTTCTTATATCGTTGGGAGATTCTAAGAGAACAAATTGCGGTAACAAACGGGATCATAATAAGAAATCTAAATCGCTCGACTCTAATAAATAGAGTTTTTCTTGATTTTACCATAAGCAAAGGACATCTTATTGCAAGCAGTTAACATACTATATATGTAAATTATAAAATATACTGTAAATTTACTATGAAAAAATAAGTTTAAAAACCACAATGATAAGGGTTCAACCATTACCATTGTGTTTTTTTTCGTAAGTATTTCCACCGAAAATTGGTTTTTGCTTAGTGAAGACAGCCTGAAGAATACTTGTTTAGCATAATCAGCGTTAAATTTGGTAAAATATTTAATTGTTTTAACGCTCATTGACAAAAAGCGGGAAATAGTGTATAATAAAATAGTATATTTGTACCCAATTTTGTAGAAATGGTTGATTAGATATAATGAGTAGCTATTTTGATATAGTTTCCTATGAGGAACTATTAAATGAGATTAAATATGTTTATCGGTCAGATGACCGACCGTGGATTATTGGATATAGTGGAGGAAAAGATTCCACTACTGTGGTAGAACTGGTCTATGAAATGCTTAAGTCACTTGCTCCACAGCATAGGCACAAGAATGTTTACATAATATCCTCTGATACACTTATTGAAAATCCTTTGATTAAGATATATCTTAACAAAATGAATAACCTTCTCGGAGAAGCTGCTGCAAAAGACAGGCTCCCTATTAAGTCGTGCATGGTAACTCCAAAATTCAACAATACATTCTGGACGAATATTATTGGTAAAGGCTTTCCTACACCAAGAATGAATGGTACATTCAGATGGTGTACTGACAGACTTAAGATTAAACCAAGTGCTGATAAGATAAAAGCAATCATGGCTGAGGAAGACAAGGAAGTCATAGTTCTTCTAGGTGTACGTAAAGCTGAAAGTATTGCTAGAAAACGGCGTATTGAGGGTCGTGAACTTACAACACGTATGCTTAACAGACATGAAACTATCCCAAATGCATATGTCTATAATCCGATAGTTGAACTGACTACTGAAGATGTATGGACAGTTCTTCTTGAACACAATAGTGGCAAAACCCCGTGGGGATCAGATAATAGTGAACTTGTTGCCTTATATTCTGATGCTGATAGCGGCGAATGTCCGTTTGCAGGAATGTCGAATTCAGGACAAACACAGAGTTGTGGTCAGTCAAGATTTGGCTGTTGGTGTTGCACTGTTGTTAAAGAGGACAAATCACTCAATGGGTTTATTAAAGCAGGACACCGCGAGTTGATTCCGTTAGCAGAGTTTAGAACATGGCTCATGAGTATAAGAGACGTTGATAAATATCGAGAAAAAAAGCATAGGGATGGCACTGTTTATGCGGATAAGCATGGAAATAAAGGGTATGGCCCATTTACCTGGGAAGCAAGAAAACTTATCCTTACGAAACTTATTGAAACACAGAAAGCTATCAATTATGAGCTAATTACTCTCGATGAACTTAGAGCAATAGATGAAATATGGGATCGTGAGCTGGATCTTTCACGCAGAGTATTAGTTGATCTATACTATGATCTTACAGGTGAAAAACTCCCTTGGGATAGTTATAAAGAAGCACTTATAAAGGCAGATATTGTTGACAGTATTGAAAATATGTGCGAAGAATATAATGTCCCGAGTGAACTTGTAAAGAATCTTTTATTATCAGTCCACCAAAACAAAAACTATTCAAATCCGAAAATAATGCGTAAGGATCTTGAAAAACTTTTGAATCAGCAGTGGCTTCATTTTGATATACTGAAGGAGATAGAAAATGCAGATAACGAAACTGGTGCTTGTTAATTTTAGCTCCTATGAGGGCAAAACTGTATTTGACTTCACCGTAAAAAAAGAACAGCCTATAATACTGATAGGTGGTCTTAACGGTGCAGGAAAAACATCTATCTTCACAGCTATTAAAATTGCGCTTTATGGTCCTTTAGCTTTTGGTTATACTGGTAATAATACTTTTTATAGCAAGAAAATCAGGGGATTTATAAACGATAAAGCATTTCAAACGCAACCATTTACATCAGGAATTTCTATAGAAGTAAAGGTAAAAAAAGAGAGAGAAATAAAATATTATACAATTAATCGCAATTGGCATATTATTGACTCTAAAATAGAAGAATCTTATAGTGTTTATGAAGGAAACAAACCTCTTGAATATACTGATAGAATACTATTCGAAAGCTATATTTTAAATATCATTCCAATTGATTTGTTTGAGTTTTTCCTTTTTGATGGTGAAGAAGTCGGTACTATATTTGCTTCTGATGGATATAACAAGTATGTAAAAAATGCTTTGCTAACAATGTGCGGCATTGATGATTTTGAAATATTGCAGCATTTCTGCAGAAATTATAATGGTAGAATAGAAAGCAAAGAAGAAATGGATCTTAATGATCAGTATCAAAACTTAGTTGATAAGATTGCTGAAACTGAAAAAGCAATAACTGCGTGCGAATCCATACTTAACGATAATATGCAGAAGATGAGTACTCTTCGGACCATTATTGAGCAGCGTGAAACGGAGTTTGTTCGTTCTGGAGGACTACCGCCGGAAGAAGTTAAAATACTTGAAAAAAATGTACTTAAATATGATAAAGAACGAGAGGTCATTGCGCAGGAAATAAAGTCGTTTTTTGAAGATTTGATGCCGTTTTTCATTATGAAAGACATGATTTCTCAGTTAAAACAACAGATCAAGTATGAGGAGAAGGCTTCAATTCACGAGTATATCATCAATATGCTTTCCAAAGAGTTCATCAGCAATATCGTTGCTGATAAAACAAAAAAAGACAACGGTATTTCTGAAGCTCTTTATGAAGCTATAGTGAAAAAATTCGAAGTGGCTAATGGAGCCTTTGATGAGATGATATTTGATTTTTCAAAGGCTGAAATGGGACAGGTATTAAATCTTGCTGATGCAGTTACGTCATTTGATTCAAAAGAGTTTACAAAAAAGATAAATGATAAAGATAAAATGGACAAGAGAGTTAGGTCTATCAGGAAAAGATTAAAAAATGCCTTGTCTGAGGAAGATGCCAAAAAATATACAGATGAGATAGAACGTTCTAAACAGGACATAGAACGTTTGGAGCTTGAATCTTTACAAAAGAAAAACGAAAAGATAGAACTTGAATCAAAGTTACAGGTGCTTAATTCTGAACTTAACTCGTTGCGCGAAAAGATACGCGACAACGCCCAGAAAAGACATGTGTTGGATCTTAGTACAAGTATTTCACAGATGATGGAGCGCTTGATTAGCGACAGTATGATCAGTATACGTAAACAACTGTCTAAAAAGATAATAGAGAATCTTCAGCAAATCTATCGTAAAGATAATCTTATTTCTATAATTGAGATCTCAGAAAATTTCAAGTTTGATTTGTTTCAAACGCAGCAATTTACTATGGATGAGCTAAGATCACTTATAGTCAATGTTGGTGTTAAGGACTTCTTGGCTATTATTGGTAGTGAAAGCGTAAGAAAGCTTTGCAGACACTTCTCTGTTAATGAAGCAGAGGGTCTTAAAGATGCTATTCTCTCCTGTGATAATAATAATGAAGAGATAGAGCTCTATAGAAGGGTCGACTTAAATACACTTTCAAAAGGAGAAAGACAAATTTTCATTCTTGCTCTTTATTGGGCAATTATTCAGATTTCGGGAAAGCATATTCCGTTCATCATCGATACCCCTTATGCTCGTATCGATGCTAATCACCGTGAGGAGATTTCATCAAAGTTCTTCCCAAATATCAGTAGTCAGGTTATTATACTTTCTACTGATGAAGAGATTACTAAGGATTATTATAATATAATAAAACCTTACATATCTAAAGAATATTTACTTAAAAACGATCAGAGCGAAAACAAAACAACGGTAACTGAGGGTTATTTCTTTTAAAGGTGAGTAGAAAATGATATTTAGATTGAAAACGTCAAAGCAGACTCAGGAGATATTTGAGGAACTTGAAAGACGTACCAATTTCAAACCATATACACTAGTAAAACATGCTATTGCATGGTCTGTCGCAGAAAAGACATCCGTAAAAGATTTTAAATCCGATTCAAACGGATTGGATTTAAACAGACAGACCATTACAGGGGATAACGAAGAGTACTTTAAAGCCATGTTTGAGCTTATTGAGGGAAGATTTCTTGGTGAAGATGAATTCTTTCCTAAATATGTGAAAGCTCATATTGATCGCGGAAGTAAGCTGCTTCTTGATATGTACAATCATGCAGGTAGTGTTGATAAGTATATTCTTCATGTTCTGGGGGTTGGTGATACTGTATGATATATCTGGATAGCGCAGCCACATCTCCAATTGATGAAGAAGTGCTGGATGCTATGCTTCCGTATCTTAAAGAAGAATATGGAAATCCATCTAGTAAGTATTACTGCAAGGCAAATAACGCTAAGCAGGCAGTTGAGGAAGCACGTTCTAAGGTTGCAACTTTATTAGGCGCAAAAAGCGAAGAGATAATCTTTACTGCTGGATCCACTGAAAGCACGAATATGATTATTAAGGGAGTTCTTGACTACAGCAAATATTATTGCGGAGGCAAAAATCATGTTATAACATCAAACGCCGAACATAAAGCTACCTTAAACGTATGTAAATATCTAAATGGTGAAATTTATTCCAACAACGATGCTACTATGTCATTGTTTGCTGCTAACAACAAAGTTGACAGGGGCTATAATGCTACATTTGTTGAAGTCGATAAATATGGGATTATATCAACAGAAAAGTTTGAAGATGCTATTACTGACAGAACAGCCATTGCTTCATTCATTTATGTAAATAACGAAACCGGTACTATTAATAATATAGCTGATTTAGCCAAAGTAGCGCATAGTCACAATGTATTGTTTCATGCTGATGTTACACAGGCAGCTGGGAAATTTCCTGTCAATGTAAAAGATCTTGATGTTGATTTCATGTCCGTGTCTGCACATAAATTCTACGGTCCCAAAGGAATAGGTTGTGCATATATCAAATCTGATAAATACGGACTTCCTCCAATAACAGCACTTCTTCATGGTGGTGAGCAAGAGAGCGGAATACGTGCTGGCACACTTGCAGTGCACAATATTGTAGGATTTGGTAAAGCGGCTGAAATAGCTATGCGTGATATGGAGAAAAACTACAATCATACATGTGAGCTGGATAATTACCTTATCGCTAAACTAAAGAGTTGTGATAATATCAAAATTTTTATTCCTGATGAGTTCAGAGCAAAAGGAATCATCAGCATTTTAATTATGAAAAAAGACTTTAATAACGAAAGATTCATTAAGCGTATTAGTAACGAAGTCGCAATATCAACAGGGTCTGCCTGCAGCCTTGGAGAGCCATCTCATGTTATAAACGCTTTAGGACTTAAAGATCAGACTGGTAAGATACTTAGAATATCTCTAAATAAGTTCACAATGAAAAAAGATATTGACCAGTTTATTTCAGTTTTAATAAAGAATATATAGGATGTGATCGGATTGAGGATTATTGATGCAGTTGTTATTGTCCTAAAAGAAAACGGAAGTCTTACATCCAAAGAAGCCTATGAAAAAATAATTGAAAAAGGATTATACAATTTTGGAGCTAAAAATCCTGTAAATGTTGTAAATTCGGAAATACGTTGTCATTGTGAAGGCTTGGATTTTCCAAGCGCCTCTCCTGTTAAGTATTTCAAGATTACAGGTAAAAAAGGAAAGCACGACCTATATGCGGCAATTGATCCTAACGAACCGAATAGCGAAAACAATCCAAAGAAAATTATATATTCCGAAGAAAATCTTTTACCAGAGGAAAAGATTGATCAAACATATCTTTTTTATAAGAATGGCTTGAAAACCCAGATAAAAGACCGCATTCTTGCATGCCACCCAAGTTTTTTTGAAAGCCTTGTTGTACATCTATTGCTTGAAATGGGATATGGCGTAAATGATCAAGCGGGAAAAGTAATTGGAAAATCACACGATGGTGGTATCGACGGCGTAATATTTGAAGATAGATTAGGCTTGAGTAAAATATATATTCAAGCTAAGAGATATGATCCAAAGAATACGATTGGCAGGCAGATACTACAATCTTTTGTTGGTGCTATGCAGGATGTTCAGAAAGGAGTATTCATCACTACATCAACATTTACAAAAGAAGCGATAACTTATGCAGAAAATCAACAACAAAAAAGTCTAAAACTTATCAATGGTGATCTGTTAGCCGATCTTATGATCACGTATGGTATAGGTCTTGAAAAAATTAAAACGTATACGGTATACAAGCTTAATGAAGATTACTTTGAATAAGTTTATACATTATTAGAATTATATGTAATGGGGTTTTATTATGGCTTTAATGAAAGACAAGCAGCCGGATAACTATGAGGGAGAAAAGAAAGTCTGGCAGTGCATAAAGGATAATCTACCAGAAGATATTCTCTGCTACTATAACAGAGAAGTAAAAGGCAGAGAATTCGATTTCTGCCTACTTATAAAAGATGTTGGATTCATGATAATAGAAGTTAAAGGGTGGGACAAAAGCCATATCAGTGAAGTCGTTTCTCCTGACGAAATAATTATGTCTAATGGAAGCATAGAAGATTCTCCAAAGAAACAGGCAAGATCGTATGCTTTTAAACTCAAAAACATAATGAATGAAAAGTATGGTATAAATCCACTGGTCATGAATATGATCTGTTACCCTTTCCTCTCTGAAATCGACTATAATAAAATTGGGTTAAGTGTCGTTTCAGAACCGGAATACACTCTTTTCAAAGAAGACATTGAAAACAGCTACAACTTTTCGCGTAAAATACTTGGTGTTTATCAGGATTCGCAACAGCTGAATTTTGACAAAATGATTGGTGACAACTATGATACTGCAAGGCATCATTTTGAACCTACATATGTTGTGACTGCTCCTTCTCAAAATATTATTCCTTACTCTTGTCTGTCGGTATTCTCTGAAGGGCTAACTCTTACCAATATAAATGACATTATAACTTCATATTTTAAAGGAACCAAGCAGATAATATTCACACAAGGTGTTTCTGATCTTGAAGTTATAGCAAAACAATTATCAGAAGCTCTGACCAAAAATCATATAATACTAAAAGAAGGCAATCTTGCTATAAGCACATCTGGCAACACAGAAACCATTCTCACAATTGAAAACAATAGACTTTCTTTATTTAATTTTGAAGCTTTCTTTATAAGCCAGGATATAGCTATAAGTTCTTTTCAAGCATATAATGGCAAACTTTCAGAAGAGCAAGAAAAAATTCTTTCGACTATTGCGGCTGTTACAAACTTTAACATTGATCAATTTCATATTGAACATGCAGAAATTGGACGAGATATTCAGGTCAAGGCTGGTGCCGGAACAGGAAAAACTTATTCTATGGTTTCAAGAGTAGCTTTTCTTTGTAGTCATGCTTCTAATTCTGGTGTATTTGACCCTGCAGCTGAAATAGCAATGCTTACTTTTACTGATGATGCAGCTATCAATATGAAGTCAAGGCTTAAACAACTTTTTGTAAATTATTTTATACTTACCAATAATACGCAGTACCTTGAAATGGTAACAAGTATTGAGAAAATGCGTATTTCTACTATTCATAGCTTTGCTAAGGAAATTATTTCGAATACTGCTATAACACTGGGCATTGGCACAGAGTTCGCTACTGTTATCGGAAAGTATGAAAAACAAAAAATATTTGATCGTCTTTTTACTGCTTATTTGGAGGAAGAAAACAAACGCAATCCTATATTCTTTAATGTTCTTCCGATTAATATAGAGGATTTTCGTAAGCTGATGCTTGATATTTCTAATAAGCTTTATGAAAAAGGTTGTGACATAAAGACTCTCGATATGACTTCATGGGGGGATGCGCCAGATAATATGCCGTACCTAAATAGGATAATTGAAAAAGTAGTTGTAGAGACTGAAAAAGAGTACTCAAAGTTTCTTATAGACAACAATGCAGTGGCATTGTCTGAATATATGATCCATCTCAACAAGTGCATAGATAATAAAGCATTTAACACCAATCTTTATGAATTCAAATATGTGTTTATAGATGAATTTCAGGATACGGATGATGCACAGATAGCATCATTTGTTGCTATGCAAAAAAAAATTGGATTCAATTTTTTCATTGTAGGTGATCTTAAACAGAGCATTTACCGTTTTCGTGGTGCGACTATGACTGCTTTTAAAAAAATGGGATGCAATAAAGAGAGTTGGCTTTCGTTCACTTTAAATCTTAATTACAGAAGTGACAAAAGACTCTTAGACAGGTTCGCTAAAACTTTTTCCTACATGAGCAGGATGGATCTGCTTAAATATGATCTAACTACTGATGTTCTAAGAGGTATCAAATCTAATAACATTAGCGAAGATCTACTTGTTGTTCCGATTTCATATAACAATTCTGACAAAAATAATTCAACAAAATACTATGATATGCTGTTCAACATTATTGAACAACAACGGCAGCGAATTGAAATAGAAATGGGAACAAAAGAACTTTCGAAAAATAAACGAACCATAGCTATTCTAACAAGAAGCAACTATCAGATCAATGAAATTTTGAAAGAGGCTAAAAGAAGAGAAGTTGTTATAGAGAGTGACAACAACAGTGATCTTTATAGACTTGCACCGAGTACGGATTTGTGTCGACTGACATCGGCACTCTGCAATCCATATAACCCTACGTATCTTTTTGATCTTATTCACTCAAGGAATGTGAATATTATTTTTGATATTCGTTCTATAATCGGTAAAACCGCTGATGAGAAAACAGATGTTTTTATAGATTGCCTTGATAAGTTTTATTATTCTGCTATGGGCAAGACCTGGAAAGATCTTGTTCGTGATATCCAAAAAGAGCCGGTACTGAAAACACTCAGGCTGATATATGAAGCTACGAAACCTTGGAGAGCTTATGCTCCATCAGATGAGTATATGCAGGAATACTATCGTACAAACTATGAACTTATCTTTGAGGAATTGTCCAAGGTGAATAAGAAGAGTTATCTTACTCTTGATTCAATTAATGAGTCTCTTCACATCAACATAATGACAGGAACAGAAGCAAAATCGAGAGAGATCGACATTACTACTGATGATATAAGAGTTACCTGTCTTACTGTCCATAAATCAAAAGGTCTTGAATATGGCACAGTTATTATGCCCACTACAGATGTCGAAATCGACAAACCCCATAAAAATGGACTTGAGGTGTCGTACATTAATGGTGAAATAGGGTACAGCATTTTTGCTAATGGTAAGCAATACTCTAATAGTTTTTATGAATCAAAAATTGAAATAAGAGAAATGATGATGGAAGAATCAAGAATACTCTATGTCGCAATGACAAGAGCTATTGACAATTTCATTTGGTTCAATAATATCGATGCCAAAGGAAACAATTGGGGCAAAATGCTTGAGGAAATGAGCGGAGAGGTGTAAGAATATGGGCTTGAAAATATATACATACTCTAATCCTTATGAGATCAGACGTGAATCATACTGGAATGAGATAAAGGATTGCGCTCATTTTTGTGTTTCACAGACAATGGTAAATGGTTTTGAAGATATTTATCCGTCACTTAAGGAAGGCGGTTATCTAACAACTATCCGTATATTGATCAACACGCTTTACTCCGACTGGGAAGATGAAAACATACGAGTGAAACAGATAATGGAAGTTGATAATGCCATTAATGCCCTCCCTCTTGACGAAGATGTGACCGGTAATTCCAGGCGATCTCTTGAATACAATACCAAATTGCTAGTTAAATGCATACGTCTTTTCAAAGAATTGGGACTTGATGCAAATAGCTTTGATACATCACGTCTGAACGCAGATCAAAAATATCTTATAGAAATATATAAGTATATTTCTAGCAGAGAAAAAACTTCCTTTGAATTTAAAAGACCTTTCTTATCAGAAATCATAGATGAAAAGATACTGGAAGCACTCAAAACCAAACATAAGAATTTTCCGTATGATAAACTTGATAGACATACTGTTGTTATCCACGGCATACATCAGTTTACACCTGCAATGCTGTGTGCCATTGAGGATATTTCACACTTCAAAAATGTAGTATTGCTTTTTAATTATCAGAAACAGTATGAATCAATCTATCAGACATGGACTAACATCTATTCTCTATTTGAAGAAGGAATAAAATACAGTGATGAACCTGAGTTTAAACCAGTTTCTCTACTGATTGATAGCTATCCTTGTAACACACTTGCTGACAATATTGGAACACTTTCAAATGGTAAGCTTGAAGTTAGGCCAGGAATCCTTAATAATATTGAGGTTATCGAATTTGAGAATACTACGGAGTTTGCTGGTTACTGTGCTAAACTTTTTGAAAACGCACGTAAAGTAAATAAACATAATGGCTCTCATAATCCAGTTCTATATGATATGTCAGAACAATTGTATTCGGCTTCTGGCAAGGTAAATGACATACTTAGAGCATATTTCCCTGAACAATTTGGCGAACGCCATTTCCTTGATTATCCTATTGGTCACTTTTTCGTTGCAGTTGTAGAGATGTGGGACAATGAAAATGAGTGTGTCAAAGTTGAGGATATGTCTCTTATCAAGGATTGTTTTGAATCGGGAATAATCAAAGAAAATATTCCTGGGGAACTTCTCAATACATTCAATACTATAGAACCGTATATTGAAAAAGAAACAACACTTGTTGGCATTATAAGTTCTCTTAAAAGGCTTCGAAAGTATGTAAATCCGTCTGATAAGAAACTACAGCGTATAGGATATCTTAATACCAGCAAAGAGAAGCTTGACATACTTAGGATAGCACTTCAAGAACTAAATGAAATAGCTATTAGTTTCTTCTCTGATTTTAGTAGTGGTGGTGATAACTTCAACCGTTTCTACATACGTATTCATGATTTTATTGTTAAACGAACGCAAGATCTGGAGTCTCTTGATAAGGAGATGAAAGAGGTTATTGGCAAACTTCTTGATCGTATGAATAAAATAGATCTGCCTGATACAGGCACATTTACATGTCTGAAACAAACAATGTCGTTTTATCTTAGTCAAGATGATAATCTAATGCACGGGGCAAACTGGATTGTAAGAGATTTTGAGCAGATAGATGGTGATATTCTTAGAAGTAGCAAACAAAAAGCAGAGAAAACTTGTTATCATTTTTGTTGTCTTAGTGACAGCGATATATGTGCAGCTAAGGACGAACGGCTTCCTTGGCCTCTCGATATTAACTTTTTTGAATATTCTTATGAGCCATTAGAACAAAACTATCAAATATTCCTTAAGTCTAAAATGGAATTTAAGAATTTCAAACGTTATGCTTTGCTTTACGGATTGGAATTTAACCGCATCGGTTGTAAACTTAGTTATGTCAAGACTGTTGATTGTAAAAATAACGAATTATATCACCTAATAAAGATGCTAGGAATTAAAGTTAGAAAATATCATAGCGATACTTTTGATAGCTATATGCCGCATTTGAAGTATAGTGATCCGACAGGAGAGCATTATCCAAAGGATAATGAAGGCATTGATAAAATCAAATATAGTATGTGTCCATATAGATTTGCTCTTGAAAGTGTTGTGCAAGGTAAAACTATTTTCAGAGAAAGATTTCTTGTAATATTCTATATGAGAGTCTTATTGCAAAATGCTATTCTTACTAACTACGTTGGAAAGAGATTAAACGAAAAGGAGCTTAAGAACATCATTATTGAAGAATACCAAATTCTTGATGATAAGTTTAAGATTTCAAATGAATATGAAAAATCTCAAATAATCTCAGAATTGTATAAGTATCTTGTAGGATATCTAAGAAAGCATAACAGTTTTAACAAACCATCTGACATCCATAGATTCAGGGATGATTTTTTGGTAGTAAAATTAGACGATTTTATAAGGAATGCAATGGGTATTGATCTTGAGGATATTATAAATAACGACAAAGAAAGATACAAAGATAATCGAGGTGTACATTGCAAATATTGTTCGAGTAAGGACATTTGTTTGCGAATAGCACAAAATTAAGCTTTAGGTGGTGATGATATGCTGAAAATAGGAATGTATGTCAGATGTTCGATCGATGTTGAAAATCCTAATGAACCAAGAGATTTCATTTCGGGTAGAATAGTTGAGATCAACGATTTTTCCGAGGTAGCCAAAGTGGAATTTTTTGATCTTTTAAATCTTAGAAAATATTATAATGTTCCCCAAACGCTGGAATTTCCTTTATCAAAGCTTAATCATTGCATACTTAGAAATGGTTCTCTTGCTGAATACAACGGAAATATGTATCATATTATCCAGCACAATATTGATAAAAGTAATAACTTTATCTACTATTATCTGACTTCTGACACTAGCACAGTATTGAAGATTTGTGAAAAAGATATTAAAACCACATTTAATTCAAGTGATGTGTCACCACTGTCACAGTTAAAGCGCTTTGAGTTTCAAAATCCTATGTGGTATTTTGGCAGAAGTGCAGTCAATAACGCTATTCATACTATCGATAACGCTTTCTACGGATTTAAGGAACTTGCTGGTTGTAAGATATTTTTAAAGCCATACCAGCTTAAAACAGTTATGCGTTGCCTTTCCGAACCCAGTTGCAGATATATGATAGCTGATGAGGTGGGTCTTGGGAAGACGATAGAGGCCGCTTCTGTTTTAAAGGTGTATTTATCAGATAAGAAAAATAAAAAAGTACTTGTGTGTGTCCCTGACGCATTGGTTGAACAGTGGAAGACAGAGCTTGCTTTTAAGTTTAGTCTGTTCAATGGTGACAATCTAAGCGGAAACAATATAAAAATAACTCCGATGAGTCAGATAACGATGACAAATAAAAAATATGATTTTATTATTATTGATGAAGTACACTCTGTTCTGGACAATGATTGCCGCTATGAAACGATACTAAAACTTAGTCGTACTGCTAATAATGTAATAATGCTCAGTGCTACACCTGTTCAAAGTCGTAGCGAAGAATATCACAAACTTCTTTCGCTGATCCAGCCTGAAAGATATTATGATATGGGAGAAGAAGAATTTACTGGCTTACTTGAATTACAAAATAAAATAGTCCGCAAAGTACATTCTGCGATAGAGTATCTTGAAGATTATAAGGAAGTTATAAGGGATTCTGATAATGAACATAATGAAGATACTCTCGAAGCATTTGACGAACTTGTTGATACACTTGAGGATATAGCTGACAAAACAAAAGATAAAATGATCGAAGAAGATATTGAAAAACTCAATTATGAAGCAGATAATTTTTCTTTGATAAATCTCGAAAGGATGGTTGCGTATATCTGTGAGGCATACCAAATTGAAAAATGTGTAATACGCAACAGAAAGAAACCAGAAGACACAAACAACAGAGTTCTTAAAGAGATATCCTATGAAATGGATTCTGACTTCAATAATACAGAATTTAGAGTTTATTCATTACTTTCTGAATGGATATCTAGTAATAACTTCAACAAAAAAGAGTTTGATACCATGATACTGCCTCTTATCAGTGCATTTTTCAGTTCATCAGAGGCATTTTCTGATGAGCTGAAAAGGATCCCTTCTGTTCCTGTTGAAATCAGAAGATTGACTGATAAATGGATATCAGAAGACATAAAAACAATTGAAAAAATAAGAAGTATTCTGGATGACCCTATGGATTTTATGTCAAGAATGGTTACCGTCTGTGATTATCTAGAACAGGAAGCTTACGATAAAAAGGTACTTGTATTCACACATTTTACCGGAACGCATAAGCTGTTTCGTAGATTGTTTACCAAAATATTCGGTGAAGAACATTGTGCTTTTTTCTGTGAAGGGATGTCACCTGATGAACTGGAACTTAATACTTACCGTTTTCAAAATGAACCTGGTTACCGTATAATGCTTTCTGATGAAAGCGGTGGCGAAGGCAGAAACTTCCAAAAAGCAGATGAGCTTATTTGTATAGACCTTCCATGGAGCGCTAATACACTTGAACAACGTATAGGACGTCTTGACAGAATAGGGAGAGACAAAACTAAGGATGTAGTTTCTGTAATAGTTTATGCGAATGACTCTGTAGAAAAGGATCTTGCTGATATATGGAACAAGGGTCTTAATATTTTCAATAAATCACAAAGTGGTCTTGAAATCATAATGAATGATATTGATGAACAGATAAGAAACGCAGTTATGAGTGATTTCAAATATGGTTTAGCTTCTATTGTTGATGACATGATCGATGAAATCAAAAAGATAGAAAAGCGTGTAAAAGAAGAACGGCATTTTGACATAGCAGCATACGCATATCAACACATAAATAGCGAAATTGAGAAAACTGTAAAGCGCTATAATGAAAATGAGAGAGAGCTGTTCCGCAATTCTATGATGTCATGGTCACATCTTGCTGGATTTCACGGAAATAAAGTTGTGGAGGATGTAGTGAGATTTAATGCATCATCTTTCTCACCTAAATCAGCATACAACACACTATTTGTTCCTCCTGACATGGATGCAATTATAAATGATAAACTAAATCAGATGCAAAACCACATAAGAGTGCTTAATGGTGATAAAGCTATACAGAATGATAATTACTCTATTCAGGGAACGTTTGAACGTAATTTGGCTTTAGAGAATGATTACCTTCATTTCTTTGCACCTGGTGATGGGATTTTTGACAGTATAGTGAACAATGCCGTATCTGCATATAAAGGAAGGTGTGCTGCTGTTGCTATTCGCAGCGAAATAAACTGGGAAGGTTTTGCTTTTAATTGGTATATTACTCCTGATGAACTGCTTTTACTACAGAATAGTATTTCATTGAAACAGATCAATCAGTACCGTGGTTTTCTTTCTTCGAAAATAATCAGCACATATATATCTATGGATGGAATGTGTGTAGAAACAGACCAAAGTGTTATAAGAGAATTTCAAAAATATTTCAGCATACCGGCATCACAACTGAAAAATTATGTTGCAAACTTTGGCAAACGCACGCCTTCAAATGATTTCCTTGATATAAGTAGAAAATTTGCAAGTTCAAATCTACTGTGGTTTAAAAGAACTCATTCTGTCGGAGAATGGGTAAGCAAAGTAACAGCTTGTCATGATGTTGCAAAAAAACAGGCTATTCAAGAGTTTCATAAACTCAGACGAATAGATCTTCTAAGTGATACGCTTAATAGAGAATACAGCTCAATATGTGCCTCAGCAGAATATTTCCATAGAGATATTGACCTTACGGAGAAAATGAGAGTAAATGAGCTAATACTTAAATCATTTACTAAACCGAGAATCGTGCTCGATTCAACATGTTACATAAGGATGATTAATCGATGACAGATCATGATATAATTCATAAGGTTCAGGATTTTTTTGATAATCCGAATATGAGAGTTAATAGCACAGACCTGCTAAATGGCGACAATGTCAATACTGCTGTGGCTGAGCGTATGATAAACGCTTATCAGCGCTTTATGTCTAACCAAACTTTTGAAAAACAGATAGAGTTTGAATGTTCTTTAAGAAATTTTCTGCTTTTTCTCAAAACAAGCGTAACAATAAAAGACTATAATTTGTTGACACCAAATTGTTTTGGTTTGAAGGTAAATTACTCAAACGATAGCATCTATGCTAATTTTGAGCTTCCTAACTATGTTAATGAAACCTTTGTAAGAACTATTTTTGACAATCAGCAAGTACAAAAAGTTGCGGATGACACAGCAATCAAGGTGGTTAATCCATATATCTACAAACTTACTAAACAAAAATTTATGACTTTCAAATCAATAGAACAACAACTTGCTGTTATAGGAGCACTTCGTGTTCCTGCTGGCTATACTGCTATGGTCGCCATGTCCACTGGCGGAGGAAAAAGCCTTATTACGCAGACTGTTTCCTATCAGTATGACAACGGTCTGACAATTATCATTGTCCCTACGATTTCACTTATGCTTGACCAGCAAAGAAACGCTTCAAGTATAATTAAACCTGATAATAAAAAAGAGATAATGTACTATCACAGTGGATGTAATGTCGATGAATTGATCTCCGCACTTGATAAAAATCTTGTCAGAATGCTCTTTATTTCACCAGAAGCTTTGATTAAGAACATTAGGATACAGGACAGCATTCTCAAAGCAAATTCAAAAGGCTATTTAAAAAACCTTGTTATAGACGAAGCGCATATAATCATTGAATGGGGAGCTTCATTCCGCGTAGATTTTCAGTGTCTTGATTCTTTCAAAAGACTCCTGGTAAAAGATAACCCTTCTCTTAGAACTTACCTGCTTTCAGCTACTTTCAGTAAAAAAGTTGTTGACAATCTAAAAATGTTCTATGGAGATGATGACCGCTGGATAGAGATACGACTTGATGCACTGAGAAAAGAACCGCGTTTTGACATTATAAAGTGCAACTCATATACTGAAAAGCACGATAGGATCAAAGAGCTTGTTTGTAAGCTTCCACGTCCTATGATAATATATGTTAATTCTCCTGATGATGCTGAAAAAGTACAACATGAATTAGCCAAAGTTGGATTTGACAATACTAGGATTTTTACTGGAAAAACAAAATCAATTGATCGAGAACGTATTATAAACGAATGGATAAGTGATAAATTTGACCTGATGATAGCCACCTGCGCATTTGGTGTAGGTGTGGACAAAAAAGATGTAAGAACAGTTATTCATTCTTATATTCCCTCAAGCGCAGACCAGTATTATCAGGAATGCGGACGTGGTGGACGTGATGGCCTGCCATGTCTAAGCGTTATGCTCTATACCGATGATGATATAAAAGCAACTATGTCAATGACACAAAAAGTTCTTACCGTTGAGAAATTATGTGGACGTTGGTTTAGTATGCTTAACAACCGCAAAACTAATATTCGATTGGATTCTATTGTGATAGATACATCTGTTAAACCTAATTACAGTGATACAGATTCTTTCTATGTTGACGTAAATAATGCCGATATCACATGGAATGTTTATGTTATTCTATTGCTTAGAAGAGCTAGAATGATCGAAATAACAGACGTGAAATATAGCGACGACAGGTATATTTTCAATATAAAGCTAATTGACAAACGAATAAGATTTGATTGTGAGCAAACCATTGAGATCTTTAATAGTATACGTGATGATGAAAGTAAAAGTATCTATATTGAAATAAACGAATTGACATCTAAATTACGAAGAGTAGGAAAAAGCTGCTGGTCATCAATGTTCAATGACATCTATCTTCTTACCGAGGAATACTGTGCTGGATGCAATAATCATAACAATATAAGATCAGAACGAGGAAATCATTTTCCATTAAAAAAGCCCATTTTCTATCCTGTATCAATTCCAGAAGGAAAACTATGTGATGTTATGACTGGCACTAAAGAAATGCTTATAATTTGTGAAGAAGATTCTTATGAAATAATACAAAATTTACTGATCGATGCTGATATCATAATCATACCTGATGAGTCTGAATTAGCAGTTAGGTTATTAAGCTGTAAAATTATAAAACCCACACAATACTACATGGGGTATAGTGAATTCTTTGAACTTAGTCGAATGAACAGTTACTACTATCTTTCAGGAAACATCGTTTTTTATATTGGCGATGATCAAGAACTTGCTGAGAGAGTACTGAATATATCTCATGACAAGGAATACAACCGTGTATACGTAGTAAACTCCGATTTTTATATTGCTAAACGGAACAAGAACATATCCGAACTGGTAAACGGAGCTTGTAAGTATGATTATATTATTAAGAAGGAGCTGATATAATGTTTTTTAGTCCTATAAAGAAAGAAACTATTCCAGAACGTGTTCTTTCGATAAGTCAAATTGTTGCTGATAAAGGACCAATAGATGAAAAAGATCTCAATAATATTCTTATACCACCAGAATTGAACATTGCTAAAAACAGCTATTTCGGATCTGTGTTAGACACAGCCAAGGAGCTGAAACTTATAGATTATAATGGCGAAAATAAAATCATTTTCACTGGCAATAAAGATAATATAAAATCATTAACTTCATTTCGTCTATTCTGTAATTCAATGGTTTTTAACGATAGCTCTTCTGATTTTTATAAAGTAATCTCTTGCTTTTTGGAGGCAGATGACAAATGGTTAAGTTATGGTTCAGTTACTACTTCTACTGAAGTTATAAGACTTATAAATGCTGAAACAGGAATACCTTCTCTTAAACTTGAGAAAGATGTAATCCTTGGTGTGAGATTTTGGATCAACTTTCTTGGCTTTGGATTTTTTCAGGAACAAGCTAAAATCTTTCTTCCAAATATGTACACAGCATTGAAAGATTTTATGCTCCTCGGTAATATCGAAAAAGACAAGGAATATTCTGTTGAGGATTTCCTCAACAATCTTCACCACAGTTCGTCTGTTGCATTAAAAGGTGCCAGAATAAAACAAACGTTGAATCTTGCCATGTCAAATGCTCTTAGACTAATGCATGATAATAAAGAAATTGAACTTGAAAGACATCTTGATAGTGAAAAAACATGGCATCTGTTCCCAAATGACGAACATGAGTTCACTTCTGAAGTTACACATATCATTATTAAGAAGGTGGTGAAGTAATGAATACGGCTATTGCCAAAAAGAGAATCAATCAGGTGTTAAGAATAGATTCTATTGATAGTACAGACAGTGATTTTCTTGCAACCCATGTGCCTTTTCGCAAAATAGTAGTTGGTACAAAATCGGGAAATCAGTTTGAGGAAACTTATAGATCTGAAGAATATATATATAGGGACATCTTTAATAATGAACTAACGAAAAATGAACATCAATTTGTTATAGTTGAAGGCTCAAGTGGTGCTGGTAAATCACATTTTATACGTTGGTTATATGCTATGCTTTCTGCCAAAGAAGAAAAAGATGATGCAGTTCTTTTGATACGAAGAAGTGATAACACACTTAAAGGAACTATCAGACAGCTTCTTGATATTAAGGAAGTTAAAGAAATATCAAACAAAGAAGCCTACGAACGTCTTGTAAAAGCAAATAAAGCTATTACTGAAAATAAGTTTAAGTCAACCATCTATCATCAGTTCATAGTAGAAATTGAGAATGATACCAGCGAGATGTTGAGCAGCATGAAAAGAAAAAAACTTGTTGCTTTACTTAATAACTCTTTATTTCAAGAAAGGCTAATGGCTGCAGGAGGTCCAATAGACAGGATCTACAACAAGATAACAAGTTCATCATCTAGTATTGATCTTGATTTGATCGCTCAGTTTACCAAAGAGGACTTAACACTTGATATTGATTTTACCAACCAATTAGATGATGCTGACAAAAAAGCGCGGGACTTTGCCGACAACCTTTTAGAAGGCGGCGATGATGATTTTATAGTGAAAATAACAGCATATATGAATTCTTTCGTTGAAACTGTAATTCAGACAAGTGCCGGCATTGAACCAGGCGATTTTCAGCAGATATTCAAAGAAATTAGACAGGAATTAAAGAGAAAGGGAAAAAATTTAATACTGCTAATAGAAGATATTACTTCATTTACAGGTGTTAATCAGGCTCTACTTAACGCTCTTGTAACTGGTCATACAGGTTCAAATGAAGTAGACAACTTATGTAGACTGATTTCTGTTGTAGGTACCACAACCCAGTACTATAATCAATTCAGAGATAACTACCGTGACCGTATCACAAAGCAAATAACAATACATGACGGCGTTATCGGTGAAAACAAAAACGACCTTGTTCAATTTGTCGCCAAGTATCTTAATGCTATATCTCTCGATAGCGAAGTTCTTGATGAATGGGTGAAAAATGGTGCTTATTCAGAAGAAATGCCGGTTTATGAAGACGATGATCTTGACCATTGGGATAAATTTAAACTGGCATCGGGAAGGCAAATATCTCTTTTCCCTTTCACTAAAAATGCGATTATAAATCTATACGATGCAATGTCAAATCATAAAACGCCGAGATATATTCTGAGAGATATTATAGAGCCTGCTGTAAACGAGGTATTATATAGTATATCGACATTTCCTAAATTTTGCTTAGGTTGGCGTTCTTCACTTCCTGAATCGATTGAAAACAGAATAGGAAATATAGTTCAATCTATAAAAATACCTCAGGAACAGAAATCTGATTACAGAAAACGCTTGGTTACTTTTATGAGTTTTTGGACAGATAAAACACTTGATGTTACGAGTAATGGTCGCATTGCTGGAATAAATACAAAGATATTTTTCGAACTTGATTTTAGTGATTTTGTTGGCAAGCTCACAAGCACGACAAATATCAAGAATATACCAGACCACGTAGATACTTCAGTTAATGCTAACGACTCTCTAACTAAAACAAATGACACGGATGGTATAAATGATGAAGCTGCCGTTGAATCGGAAGATCAGGCTCAATCTTCAAATCCCACATTGAAAGAGATCCTTAAAATTGATCCGAAAAATCAGAAAAATTATAATTCATTCAAAGAATCTGTGTTTGCTTGGCATTATGATGGTGCCAACCTTATGGGCTTTGTTAATGTTCGTGAGCAAATTAGTAATTTTGTTTATGATGCGATCAATTGGCAGCAAGAAGGAGTTCCGCTTGATTCAAAAAACAGATTTAAAGATTCTGTAGGCAACAGACTAATTGGGTTTGAAAGGCAAGATCAAGGTATTAGTAGATGTATTGTGATACTTTGTGATACAGACGAGACGTATCAACTTCTTCTCTGCTTTGGTAAGTGGCTCTATCTAGGAAATAAATCTTGGAATTTTCCCGATTCAGCTTCAGCAATCTACCTTGCTACCTCATGGTTGCAACGAAACAAAGATCAGTTTGTAAATGTTATAAAGGATGTAAATAAAGGTTCTGCCATTCCTGCATATATCAAGGCAGCTATGATTGAAAAAGTGTACAAGTTAATAATCAACGGAAAAATAAGTGATGCAAAACTTAATCATCTAGGAGATGAAACATTTCTTCGTGCGGATAGTTTAAAAAATAAATCGGCTGAATTTTCAATAGGGCACTCTCGTGCGTGGTACGACTTGCATCAATTTATATATAATGACCCTAAAACGCCCGACGCATATACAGCTTCTGTCAGATACTTTAACCTTATTCAGGGTATGTCGATCAACACAGATAGCTATGTGCTAAATTATTCGCTTTATCAAGCTGCATTGAAAGAAATTCGCAAATCAAAATATATCCTAGATGAAAATGATGTTAATATCAAGGATAAGAAAGAAATTTTTGAGCTGGCACAAAAAATAATTACTAAAGTAAAAAAAGTAGTAGAAGAAGAAACCAATCTTGCACATGAAACTGCAGCAAATATACTTGGCTTTTTTGAAAACATTGACATGGAGGATGAGATGGACGCAAGTGATATTCGTGATCTCATCAATGATATTCAAAGCTTTTACCAACAATGTTTTATTGCGGGGGTCAATATTAGCAGTAATAATGTCGATTTAGGAGAGCTAAAAAAATCGGCTCCAAAAATCGTACAGGCCATGAGAATACTTCAAAAGGATTATTCTGAAGATGAAGATATTTCTGTGTTATATTCCTTCTCATCAAACCCAATAGGCGTTGTTTTACCTTTTCTTAAAATACTGCAAAAAGTAAACAATGATATTGATACCGCTTATGGTCAGATGCATAGTGAAAAGGAGAATTTGACACGTAAAGGCAACTGGAACGATAATGTTGATCCTCGTTTTGAACAACAGCAAAAAGATTTTGAAATTTTATTAAAGGCATTAGAGGGGGTGGAGTAGTGCTACATGAAAAAATTCAGTCAACCATCGCTCTAATTGAAGATGTTGTTGATAATAGGCAGAAAGAGAATGATAACGCCAATGCTGCCAAAAGAAATTCTACTTTTTTCGACAGCTTAACAAAACTCACCCCGTCTCTTACATCCTATGTTCTTGCTAGGAAAAAATTTAATTTCTCCTTGCAATCAAATACTGCTACTGATTTGCAGTATCTCATGAATTATTCAAAACAAACATTTGACAATTTAAAGGCTGTAAGTCCTGGGAATTTTAAACAGAAATCAGAAACATTTATAGCTTCAATTTCAAAGGAATGGGAAACTTTCTATAAAGCAAATATCAGTGAGTTAATAAATAATCTTAACATCATTGTCCTTGTTCACCCAGAACCTAATGTCGTAAGAAGTTGTATTGCTGCTATTAATAAATGTGAAAAGTGGCCATTGACACAGGAATGTATTAATTCATACGATGTAGCACGACAAAAAGCGGATATGCTTCTGGAAGAGATGAAGTTTGATAATGAAATAATGAATTTTCTCATTAAAGTTCGTGATAAGAGGGCTACTCTTACCGACATTACACCTTCAATTTTGGAGTGGATCCGTGCTGAGAATATTGCAGATAAAGTAAGTTTGAGCATTAAAAACACTCTATCATAAAGGACACTAAACATCCGAAATGCATAGTCACCTTGTACCTGTATATGTAAATTATAAAATATACTGTAATTTTACTATGAAAAAATAAGTTTAAAAACCACAATGATAAGGGTTCAACCATTACCATTGTGGTTTTTTTCGTAAGTATTTCAGAATTTCTGTCTATATATAAATGGGAAACCGCTGCACCTTTTTTGTCATTTTTAGGATACCTCTCCCCCTTACCCCCATAATTCTTATTTCTAATTTTAGGGAGTTTTGATAGCTGGTATTATATAAATACTGCTTACTAAATAATAGTTGTAAGTTTAATATTTTTATATATTTGTCTGTGACATAAAATTCAAATAGCAAGATAACATGAAATTAATTTGACAAATATTTGTTGAAAATTAATTGTTAGGAGGTATTATCTTGAATATTTATTTCATAGATACGCTGGAACTTACTTACAGTTCCGACTTCGATGACATAATTAAACTAACTAAAAATTTTAAAATGGTAGACCCTAAAAAAGGGGCAGGTAATAAAGAATTTATTTCCACTGAATTAAGTGGCATGGGTATTATAATAAAAACAAGAAGAAGCAGTAAGGCTGAATTGTATAAAAACAGCAATAAGTACAAATTAGTACTTAAGATAAATCCTAATAAATTTTATAAGCCTTATATGAAGACTGAGCATATAAGCAATATTATAGAATTTTGCGATATGGTCGAGCGGTTGGATATGCAGATACAGTATTGTTTTAGCGGCTTGACGATAGATGACTTTGAGATCACGAGGGTCGATCTAACGGAGGATATTCACGGTATCCCTGAGGACAAAATTACTCAGTACATACGCATTATGCGTCAGCTTTATTTGACGCTTGGTTTTCATCACAACAAGAAGCTTGAGGAGAATACTGAGGATTTTGATCCTGACAGTTCATTCAATGCTGTCAATGACTCTAAAAAGGTAGAATTTGTTGTATATAATAAGGGTCACGAAGTTCGCAGTAAGAAGAACAGCAGTGATGAACAGAAAGAACATTACAAAGACACGATGCGTGTTGAAGTGAGGTGCAGGAAAAAGTTTGCGGACAAGCTTTCCGAGAAAGCATACACGGCTCAAAAGCTGGTGGAAATTTACCGCAGGAGAATGGAGGTCATAAGAGATGTTTTCGATGACGTTTTTGTGCTTAACAAAGACAGTTGTTTTATATCGCCCTACTGGCAGAAAAAACAGATCAAAAAGTACGTTTCAGGCAAGACAAAGCTTGGCGAAAAGATGAATGATTTTTCAAAGCAGCTTGCGCACGCTTCACGACCTACTATGGAGAGCGTGATAGAGAACAGCGAAAAATGTCAGCGGTCAGTTTCAAAGCTGCTAAGCAAATTTGAGGATATGGGCGTTTCATCAGTTCCAACAAGCGACAAGGAAACGCCGTTTTTACAGTCGCTGAACACGCTTTTTGGGTTTTCTCCGCCGAGTGAGGAGGAAAAGGCGTTATATGAATATATACGCAGTAAGTCTAGGGGGAAGGAGGTGTTTTGGTATGGTGGAGATTTGTAGGGATCATAATAACGCCCCTGTACCGAAAAACACAGTACAGGGGCGGCTATTTTTTCACCTCTTCCTCAAAAACTCAATAACACTAAACTTGTAAATTCTCCACCTGCTGCCTATCTTGAAACCCTCTATCTCCCCTGTTTTAAGATAACGGAGCATAGAGTTTTTGCCTATCTTTAAAAGCTGCTGACATTCTTTAGCGGTAAGTATATCGGGAATATCGTCAAACATAATTTATCATTCCTTTCAAAAAATATCGGTTTATCTTAATGTTCGGCGGTTTTGATAAGCACTTTTCGGAAACTTACCCTTTACAAATATACATCATCTTTGTGAAGTAACGCAAATGCGGAAAGGAGGGCGTTACGATGAACAAAGCTAAAGTCATACTCGTGCTTGTGGGCAGCGTGCTGGTGGAGATAGCACAGGAGATCATCACCTACATAGCAGATAAGGACGAGTGAACACCATAGGCAGGCTTTCGGGTCTGCCTTTAATTTTTGTAAAGGAGTTTTAAAATGAGCGAACTTACCCATTGCAGCATTTGCGGCTGCGCTTTAGAGGACGAGGCGGAATGCTATGAAGTCGAAAACGAGATACTTTGCCAGGAGTGCTACGATAACGAAACTGTGGTATGCGACCATTGCGGCGAACGCTGTATCGAACGAAATACCGTGAGCGATGAGAATACTATCCTCTGTACAGATTGCTACGATAATCATTACTACCGCTGTTCAAACTGCGAAACTATCGTGCATTCGGACGATACCTACTGGCGCGGCGATAACGCCTATTGCCGTGAATGTTATGACGATTGCTGTGATAACGGCGACTACATCAACGATTATTACTACAAGCCTAAGCCCGTGTTCTACAAACTGCCGAAAGAAGACAACGTGCGTTTTTACGGCGTTGAACTGGAGATAGACGGTGCAGGAAGATACGATGATAATGCGGAAAAGATTTATGATACAGCTAATGTTCAGAATGAAGTACTTTACATAAAGTCTGACGGCTCGCTTGACGAGGGAATGGAACTTGTCAGCCATCCTTGTTCCATAGATTTTCACCGAAAGAAATTTCCGTGGGAGGATATTGTGAGAAAAGCGCTTTCCCTTGGCTACCGTTCGCATAATACGTCTACCTGCGGACTTCACGTCCATATAGGCCGAAAGCAGCTTGGATATTCCTACGAGGAACAGGAAGAAGTCATAAGCCGAATAATGTTCTTTTTCGAGAGCCATTGGAACGAGCTTTTCAAGTTCTCACGGCGTACTGCATACAGCGTTGACCGCTGGGCGGCAAGACACGGTTACAATGACAAGCCGAAAGAGATACTTGAAAAGGCAAAGAAAAGCACTAAGGGCAGATATGCCTGTGTGAACATCACAAATGCTGATACTGTTGAGATAAGATTGTTCAGAGGCACGCTGAAATTCAACAGCTTTATGGCTACGCTTGAACTTGTTGACAGCATATGCGAAAATGCAGTTTGCCTTAATGACGATGAACTGAACAAGCAATCCTGGACGGATTTTGTGCTGGGCATAAAGCCTGAATATACAGAGCTTATCAGGTATCTGAAAGAGAAAAGGCTCTATGTTAACGAGCCTGTCAGTGAGGAGGATTAACTATGTGTGCGATATTTGGATTTGTGAATTACAGACGTTCGCTCAGCAGGAGCGAGATGAAAGAACTTATCAACAGATTATCCGTCGAGTCAGAGGTAAGGGGCAAGGACGCAACGGGCATAGCGTATGTGAAACACGGCGAACTTAAAGTTTTCAAGAGAGCAAAGCCTGCTCACAAGGTAAGGCTTTATGTGCCTGAGGACACAGTTATCTTCACAGGTCATACGAGAATGACTACGCAAGGCGACGCTAGGTACATTTACAATAACCACCCGTTCACAGGCAAAACTGCGGACGGGTCTTTTGCTTTATGTCACAACGGTGTGCTTTACAACGACAGCCAGCTTGCAAAGTCTGAACATCTGCCGAAAAGCAAGATAGAAACTGACAGCTACGTTGCCGCACAGCTTATCGAGAAATACGGCAGACTTAATTTCACGACCATAGCGAAGATGTCAGAGGCGGTAGAGGGTTCGTTCGTATTCACGATACTGAGCGACAAGAACAAGCTTTTCATAGCAAAGGGCGACAATCCGCTCTGCCTTATCCATTACAAGCAGTTAGGGCTGTATGTGTACACGTCTACTGAGGACATTATGAAGAACGTGCTGAAAGGCAGTTTCCTTGAAAAGCTGCCGTTTGAAGTGATAAAAATCACAGAGGGCGAGATCATAAGTATTGACAAGCGTGGGCGTTTTGAGAAAAGCAGCTTTGTGCCGAACGAGTTTTGCTATGGTTGGAACTATTACGGATACAGAAAGCCCGCTTATGATGATGACGAACTTTTCGATATATGCGGTATGTTCGGGGTATCGCAGGAAGATCTTATGCTGCTTTACGATATGGGTTATACGGACGAAGAGATAGAGGGTATGCTTTGCGACAGGAGTATGATCAGGGAGTGTATCGAGGAGGCGAGAGTGCTGGTGGGAGAATATTATTAGGAGGTATTTTATGGCATACACATTCAGCGGAAGCAGATACGTCACCAAAGGCGTGGCAGAAAACTTCCCTATCGAACTGCAAGCGGCGTTATTTTCAGCCATAGAGCAAATGCGTGAAAAGGTCTGCGGACAGCTTGATTATCTGCAAATTTTCGAGATAGTGACAGAGGGCAACGGGCAGAAAAAATTCCTGCACATTTATCATATGCAGGAATGCCCTGAGGCTAAGCTTGAATATTTCATACCGACCGACGTGGAGGTAAACGGCAGGGCGTATATGATCGACGATGTGGATCATATTACGCTGCTGTTGGCGGAAGAGTATTGAATTGAAAAGGAATCACAGCTTTAGAGGGGGGCTGTGATTTTTTTCTGAACACACCTCTCCTTCGCCTATTTACCTTACAATTATACTTCAAAAGGTCGGTCTTGTCTATGCAGCAGAAGTATAAATTTACCTCTTCCCTTTTCACCTCCTATTCCCATTAGCCAGATCGTTCACAATATCCGCAATGTTCTCCAGCTGCCTTTTGTTGAGCTTTTTTAGGTCAGAGATCAGCTTACTCAGCTCTTTTGGCTGCTCGGCGTCGGCGTCGAAAAACTCCTGCGGCGTAATGTCCAGATACTCGCAGATATAAAAGAAAGAGGTCATAGAGGGCAGGGCTTTTCCTGTTTCGATATTGTTTATATACCCTGCGTTCTGTCCAATAGATAAGCTCATATCCCTTGCGGAAACACCTTTCTGTGTGCGAAGTTTTGAGATCCTCAAAGCAAAATTATTGTCATACATGAATTTGTTCTCGTACATTATTTGCACCCCCATATATAATATTTTATCCTATATCATTATGCATTATGTCGGAATTTTTCCTATAAAGGGGTTGAAATATGTGAAATAATATGATATAATGATGTAAAGTATTTGAAATAATGCGATATTTGTATAAGAAGCGGATTGTGCCATGTTTTTTGTTAAAATAAAAAAATATCTTACGAAAACGTTATACTAAGCAGCCAGCTTAACAAAAGTGAAAAAGAATGTGTTATAATTAACATACAAAAACGTATTATTATGTCAGTTATAGTTGATAATTGACAAATCAATAAGGAAAAGGAGTTTTTTGACATGAACGAAAACATCAACAAGAAATTTGACATAAAAAACTTTGACTATGATAAGTGCTATGAAGAAGTAAAGGAAAATGCTTCAAAAAATATCAATATCATAGTGTGCGGAGCTACCGGCGTTGGCAAAAGCAGCCTTATAAACGACTTCTTCGAGTTTGATAAGGATAGTGCCGCTCCTGTCGGAAGCAGCGGAAAGCCGCAGACAAGGGGCATACACGAGTATCATTCAAAGAGCATTACCCTGTTCGACACTGAAGGCTACGAGGTAGAAAGCTCGTCTACGCCGGAAAACAGCGCTTTTTACAAAAATATAATAGATCTTATCGACGAACGCAAAAATACATATTCTGCGGATTTGGGTATGCACATCCACGAGGTTTGGTACTGCATAAATAACCGCTTCATGGATCTCGATGAAAGGCTGATAAAAGACATACAGGCGAGAAATATCCCCGTGTGCGTTATTATTACAAAGGTGGATAATCTTGACGAGAACGAAGTCGCTCAGATAAAGGACGCTGTCGGCGATGCCGGAAAACGCAATAGGATAAACGGCGTTGAGGTGTTTACCTATTCTACTAACAGCGATCTTGGCGACGAGTATGTGCAGAAATCTGAGATAAACAGCTGGGCACATCATAATCTTGACGATTACCTCAGAGAAAGCTTTATCCCGTCGCTCAAAAAAGCGCAGGGTCAAATGGCAGAAATGATGATAAAGCACAAGATACCGAAATACGCGGCTTTAGCCGCAGGTATTGTTACGGCTACATCATTTGTACCCGTGCCACTTTCCGATTCGGTACCGCTTATGGGCATACAGGTAAAAATGGCGATGGATATTTTAAGCTGCTACGGAATAGATAATGATATGAAGGGCGCTGTGAAAAATTTAGCCGGAGCGGGCTTCGTTTCTTATATAGGAAAAACGCTGGCTTCTCAGCTGCTTTCGGTGATCCCATTTGTCGGCGGCGCGGCGAAAGCCACGGTAAATGTTTCAGTGGCAACTACTGTTACGGCTACCCTCGGCGTTGCGATAACGAAGATCTGCGAGGAATACACTAAAGCCTGCATAGAGAACGGCGGCTCGAAAGACCTTATGATCACCAAAATTTCCGACTACTTTACTGTTGAAAATCTGAAAAAGGTAATGAAAGAGATCAGCAAGGGCAAGGATCAGAGAATTGTAGAGAGAATAGTAAAAGCTGTAGTTGATATGTTCAAGGATACGAAAAAAGGAGCAAGGAAATAATGGAAGGCGACAAGATAAAAACTAATATACTGATAGCCGGCAAATCGGGCGTTGGCAAAAGCAGTCTGCTGAATTACATATTTGGCGAAGAGGTCGCGGAGACGGGTGCGGGAAAGCCCGTAACGGCGGAGGGCCTGCACGAATATTCTTTCGAGCTGAAAGATAACGACCGAATATCTTTTTCGATATGCGACAGCTGGGGTCTTGAACCCGATAAAGCGGACGAATGGCACAAGCAGATAATCGAAAAGGTAGCAGAATACGACAAGCACTCTATCAATGAATGGTTCAGCACCATAATCTACTGCCTTAGCGCCGACTCTGACAGAGTGGAAGATTTTGAGATAAGCATAATAAACAACCTTATAGCTGAGAAAAACAACGTAAACGTTGTGATAACCCACTGCAAATCTGAGAACGATGACAGAGCGGAGCGTATGAAAAAGCGCATAGTTGAAGACGGCGGCGTTTCGGCTGACTCGGTGATATTCGTGAACAACTATGAGAAAAAGCTTATTTCGGGCGAGGTAAAGAAGTTTGGACGCAAAGAGGTAGTAAACTGCATTATCCGCAACTTGTGGAACAATTACAAGGTAAAAGTGCCGTATAAAATAAAAGAGCACGTCAACGAAATGTTTCGCAGCGAGCACGATAAGCTTCATGATATGGTGGCAAGTACAAGCTTTGTTCTGCGAAAGCATCATAAGCTGGATGAATTTGAAGAGAAGATAAATAATGAATTCAGCGTGTTCGTTATAAAGTCCGTAATGAAACTAAATAGCGAGTTTAACGATGCGTATAATTATTATCAGCAGCTGTCAAAAGAGTATTACACGATCGTTTTTGGTATGGATACGTTAAAACTGCTGAACGACCCGATAATGTTTTTTGACGCAACAAAGGCTTTCAAAGAAGAAGTAAGTCAGCAGGTGGAAAGGATCGCCGAATCGACGGGAAAAATACTGAAATTCATGAACCAGGACGTTACCAAAGAGCTTATGAAAAAACTTTTTGCAGAGATAAAGATAAACATAAAGAGAGCAAAAGATATCAAAAATGACCTTCATGAAACGGTTGACAAGTACATTGTAAGAACGAGAAGCACGGTTCTTGAAGAGGTCGAGAAAACTGAGGAGAAACTGCTAGCTATCGAGATCAAGATATAGGGGGTATCACCAAATGACCATAAAAAAACTAACAGCAGCAGTCCTCGCGGGTGCGGTGGTGCTGCTCACCGCTTGCTCAGACAGCGACTCGGGCGGCGGCAGGAAAAGCATGAAGAAAGACTACTACACCATTGGCGAAACTTGGACAGTTGACGGGCAGTGGTCGCTTACCGTTACAGGCGTCACGGAAACGGCTGAGCGCAATGAGTATGCGGACGAAAAACCTGCGGCGGTCTATATCGTGGACTACGAATATACAAACATCGGTTACGAGGACGAGGACGGCATAGCAAAGGGCATTTTCTTCGACATGGAGGACACCATAATAGACAGCAATGGCGTTATGGGTTACAGTTACCCGGGCGACGTTACGAGAAACCCAAATGAAGCGCCTATCGGAAGCACCTGCAAGGCTCAGGCTTGCATTGGTGTGGACAATGCGGGCGATTTCAGGATCACTGAGAGCCATTATGATTCAGACGGTGACGAACATTCGGCGACTTTTCTTATCGAAGTTGGCGGTAGTTCGGCAGACGAAAAATCTGACAGCGCCGCTCAGCCGACGGAAACTACCACCACAACGACCGCCGAGGCGACCACGACTAAGCCCGTGACCACGCTTGCGCCGTATGACATTTACGACGACACGGTGTATGCGAACGACCTTATCTACGAAACGGCGGACGATATTTTTGCCGAACTGGGCGACGATTTCAGCATGGATTTTATATCAGTGGGGCAGGAAAACATCATCGCCGTGGAGAACGACGACGTGTATCCGAACACGAAAATAGGCTTTTACACCATGGACATACAGAACATCGGCACGCTTGATTTCCCGTACGCGATACACGTCACGCCGGGCGGATACATCACCGAGGGCGTGCAGGTTGGAATGACGTACAACGAGCTGAAAGCCATTTGCCCAAGCCTGGAGGGCGCAACGCTTGACGGCGGAACGTTCGGCCCGACGGCGTGGATAAATATAGACGGCAACGCGTGGGGCATAGAGTTCGACGTATCGCAGGCAGACCGCGAGCGGCTAGGCATGACGGTAGGCGTAGCTGTTGATCTTTCGGAGCTTAATCCTAAGAGTACACTAGGGTATTATATTAGTTCGCTGAGCTGATATTTTTGAATTTTGTTATGGCAGCTTTTCGGCTTTTTAAGGAGTCGGAAGGCTGCTTTTTTTACCTTAAATTTAGTGACTTTACTTCATTTTTTATTACAAAGCAATAAAAAACGCAGCTAAATGATTGACTATTTGTGGGAAATGTGGTATAATGTGATGTGAATATATATCTTCTTATAATTTTATCTTATCTGAAGTGGAGGTGTGACAATGACCATACTTGCAAAAAAAGAAATGTCAGAAGAGGATATAAAGCTTCAATTCATTACTCCTGCTATTCTTGATAAGTGGGATAAAAACAGAATTACAATGGAAACAAGGATCACCGACGGTAAGATCTGTCTGAACGGTAACTTTGTCCATCGTGATAAGAAAAGCGCCAAGTTTGCCGATTATGTTCTGTATTGGAGCAGCAGTTTTCCCATAGCGATAGTTGAGGCTAAGGACAATAACCATAGCGTATCATTCGGCTTACAACAGGCTATAGCTTATGCTCAGATGATGGATGTACCTTTCGTTTACAGCTCCAATGGTGATGCTTTCTATGAACACGATATGCTGACAGGTATGGAGCGTGAAATCGCACTTGATGATTTCCCTACACCTGATGAGCTTATGAAACGATACAAGGCAAATGCGAACGGCGGGCAAGGGCTGTCAGGGAATGAGCTTGCAGTCATCAGCCAGCCTTACTATTCAAGCCAGAATACCTACGAGCCAAGATATTATCAGCGAGTGGCAGTAAACCGTACTGTTGATGCTATTGCTCGTGGTGTAATGAGACTCCTGCTCGTCATGGCAACAGGCACGGGCAAGACCTATACTGCGTTCCAGATCGTGTACCGTCTGCTGAAAAGTGGTATGAAGCGTAAGATACTGTATCTTGCCGACAGGAATATTCTTGTGGATCAGTCTATACAGCAGGATTTCTCTCCGCTTGAAAAGGTCATCCACAAGATCAATGTTGCTAAGGATAACAAAACCACTATCACCTCACATCAGGTCTATTTCTCGCTGTATCAGCAGTTGATCGGTGATGATGATAAGGAGCATTTCTCCGAGCTGTTTGACAAGGATTTCTTTGACCTTATTATCGTAGATGAGTGTCACAGAGGCAGCGCCAAAGAGGATAGCAAGTGGCGCAGGATACTGGATTACTTCTCCTCGGCTACACAGATCGGTATGACCGCTACTCCGAAGGAGACAACATATACTTCTAACATTTCGTATTTTGGCGAACCGATCTACACATACTCCCTCAAAAATGGCATTGAGGACGGATTTCTCGCCCCGTTTAAGGTCATCAGCATCACAACAGACATTAGTGACGGCTGGAGACCGCTGAAAGGACAGCGAGATTATTACGGCAACGAAATTGAGGACAGGATATACAACAATACCGACTATGACTACAATATCATCATTCAGGACAGAATCAACCAGGTTGCCCTTGAAATTACGAACTACCTTATCAGCACAGACCGTATGCAGAAAACGATAGTATTCTGTGCGACTGAGGATGCTGCGGAGCGTATGAGAGTGGCTCTTGTCAACTTCAATAAGGATATGGTTGCTCAGAATCCTGATTATGTGGTGCGTATCACAGGCTCGGACGAGTACGGCAAGAGCAAGCTTGATTACTTCATCTCTGTCGGCTCTCCTTATCCTGTTATCGCTACGACTTCCAAGCTCCTGTCTACGGGTGCTGACTGCAAAATGACAAAGCTGATAGTGCTTGATGAGAATATCGGCTCTATGACCGAGTTCAAGCAGATCATCGGCAGAGGTACCAGACTGCGTGAAAAAGAGGGCAAGACGCACTTTGTAGTTATGGATTTCAGAGGTGTGACAAGGCTGTTCTATGATGAAGGCTGGGATGGGCCGGTCGAAATTGATTCAAATTATCATTCTCCAGAACCTAAGATCGATACTGACGGCCCTGTTGATTCTCCATTACCACATCCTGAGCCACAGCCTAAACCGTATGTCGGTGTAGATGGCTGTACTGTACGAATTATAAACAAAGTGGTATCGGTTTATGATGCGGATGGTAAGCTTCTTCGTCACGAGAATATCATAGATTATACAAAGACAAACATTTTAGGAGAATTTGCCGATCTAGAACATTTTATCAGAAGCTGGAATAGTGAAGAAAAGAAACGCACTATTTCAGAGCTGTTTAAAGAACACGGGATAGATATTCAGGCCTTAAAAGAATCACAGGGTATGGGCGATATAGACGATTTTGATTTTATAATACACATAGCGTTTGATAAGAAACCATTGACCCGAAAAGAACGTGCAAACGATGTAAAGAAACGTGATTTTATCAGCAAATATAATGGTCTTGCGAAAGAAGTTCTGGAAGCCCTGCTTGATATGTACTCAAACGAGGGCATTTATCAGATAGAGGACACACAGGTATTAAAGCTTGATCCTTTTATCCGTATGGGCAAGCCTGCGGCAATCGTTAAGTTGTTTGGTGGTAAGGAAGGATATAAAAAGGCTGTAAAAGAGCTTGAAGAAGAAATTTACAAGGTGGTTTAAAATATGAGCAGTTTAAGTAATTTCGTAAAGAGATTACGGGATATTATGAGAAACGATGCAGGTATCAACGGTGATGCACAGCGTATCGAGCAGATCGCTTGGCTGCTGTTTCTCAAGGTTTACGACACAAAGGAAGAAGATTGGGAATTTGATGATGATGCCTATGAGTCTATTATCCCCGAAGATTGCCGTTGGCGTAATTGGGCGGTAGATGACGGCAAGGGTACAGCTTTGACAGGTGATGATCTGCTTGATTTCGTCAATAATACGCTGTTTCCCACGCTGAAAGGCATACAAGTTTCCAAGACTACGCCTATCAATAAGGCTATCGTCAAGACAACATTTGAGGACACCAACAACTACATGAAGGACGGTGTTCTGCTTCGCCAGGTAGTCAACGTCATTGATGAGCTTGACCTTACCAATTATGAGGAAAGCCACGCATTTGGCGATATTTATGAGTCTATCCTGAAAGAGTTGCAGAGTGCAGGCTCTGCCGGTGAGTTTTACACGCCCCGTGCTGTGACTGACTTCATGGCACAGATGATAAAGCCTGTAATCGGTGAAAAGATGGCTGATTTTGCCTGCGGTACGGGCGGATTTATCATTAGCTGGCTGAAATCCCTTGAATCGCAGAAAAAGACTGTTGAGGACAGAGCGGCGTTTGATACCTCGGTTTACGGTATTGAAAAGAAGCAGTTCCCGTATATGCTTTGTGTCACAAACCTTCTGCTCCATGATATTGACACACCGAGAGTATATCACGATAATTCGCTGTTAAAGGATGTTCTTGACTATACTGAGGACGATCAGTTTGATGTGGTTCTGATGAATCCACCATACGGCGGCAGCGAGAAAACGGAAGTCAAGAATCATTTTCCGTCTGATCTCGCAAGCAGTGAGACGGCTGACCTGTTCATGTCGGTCATTATGTACCGCCTGAAGCAGAACGGCAGAGCTGCGGTCATTCTCCCTGACGGTTTCCTGTTTGGTACGGATAACGCTAAAGTCGCTATCAAGAAAAAGCTGATGAGCGAGTTCAATCTGCACACTGTCATTCGTATGCCGCACAGCGTTTTTGCTCCGTATACCTCTATTACTACAAATATCCTGTTCTTTGACAGGACAGGCTCGACGAAGGAAACATGGTTCTATCGTCTGGATATGCCCGACGGGTACAAGAACTTCTCCAAGACAAAGCCGATGAAGCTCGAACACTTCGCCCCTGCTATTGAGTGGTGGAGCGACCGACAGGAGATCACCATTGACGGCTTTGACAAGGCGAAAAAGTACACAGTTGAGGAGCTTGCGGAGAGAAGCTATAATATTGACCTCTGCGGTTTCCCTCATGAGGAAGAAGAAATACTCCCTCCGAGAGAGCTGATCCAGCAGTATCAGGAGAAGCGTGCAAGCCTGAATGCGGATATTGACCGTATTCTGGAGCAGATAAGTTGTATACTTGGAATAGAGGCATAAACATATGATACATAGTGGACTACTTATATGTAGTTTCTTTGTTAAGGAACGGTATGGTAGAGATGATTCTAAGGTAATCAATCTTAACAATGAAATACACATAGAACAAGTTGGAAATGAAGAGACGTACAATAGTATTTGGAAATTGTTTTCGGATTTTTTTAATAATCATCTTGATTTGAGTGATGATGAAAGTAGTATGAAATTGTTTTCAATAGCTCGTGATTCAATAAAGGAATTTGACACTGATTCCTATCACTGTGCTTCTTTTATCATTAACTCTGGTTCATATGGGATTGAAGGAAAACTAACTAATAGGACTACAAAAGAAGTTAAGTATAATCGAACAAGAGAAGATGCTGATGTAAAACAGTTTCATGCTTTGATATATATTCCAAAGGATGCAGATGGTATAAAAGTTCAAAAAGGCATTCTGCTTTTTCAATCAATAGGAACATTCGGTGTGAAAACAATCACTACAAAACAGATTAAGGATTATTTTGCCCAAAAAGGCTTGACTTTTGAAACACGATCAGTTTCCATCTCAGTATTTTTGAAGCGAATTTTAGAAGAAAACAGAATTAAAAAGGTTACATTGCTAAAAAACTGTACCTCAATTGATTCAAGTGACAATATGCTGATTTCAACAGGGAGAGAAGAAAAGGTATATTATTCTCCAAAGTTTAAAGAATCATTTATTCAAAGAATTATTGATTTCGTAGACGGAAAGAAAGATGATACGATTTTTGAAATAAATGATAATCTTTATGAAGATATAAGCATATCATTCAATCTTTCTGGAAGAACAAGAACAGCTAAACTTAAAGATATTGACAGGTTTAGCCTTGTAGAAGATATTCCTGATAGCATATACAATAATGGAAATACTAATTATGATGATATTATTCGCCATATGATAGGCACTGCTGAGTCATATAAGGAGAAAATGGTTTTTCGTATAGCAGAGTGAGGTGAAATCTATGATAAAAATAATAGGCTTTGCCCTTATAATAATTGCTTTTTTAATAATTATTGTTTCTATATGTAGTCGGAGGCAGAACTTTTTTAATATTAGAGAGATCATCAGGGCGCATTTTGCTCTTTTTGATAGATGTAGAAGTCAGTATATTGTGTTTTATGTAGCACCGCTGTTACTCTCCGTTGGCTTGGCATTAATCTATAATCCAACAGCAAAATTTTATGATAGTATTTCTGTCATTATAAGTATTATTCTTTCAATGCTTTTAGCTGTTCTGGCGATCATTACAAGCTTTGATTATTCAAATTATACAAATGAAAACACACGTTCAAACATATTAAATGTAGTAAAAGAAACAACAAATGCTATAATGTTTGAAACGATAATATGCGTTTTATTATTATTGTATGGAATGGTGGTTGTTGTAGTACAGGATGTAGTGACTATAAATGCAATCGTTAATAGAGTGTTAACTGGAGTAACTGTTTTTTTGTTTTCATTATTGATCCTTGATTTATTGATTGTAGTAAAGAGAATAAGCAGAATAATCGATGTTAAGTTAAATGAAAGGAATAATCGTTCATGACAGCACAGCAGCTTAAAAACTCCATACTCCAGATGGCGGTGCAGGGCAAACTCGTTCCGCAAGATCCGGGTGATGAGCCTGCAAGCGTACTGCTCCAGCGTATCAAAGCCGAAAAACAGGAGCTTATCAAGACAGGCAAAATCAAAAAGGATAAGAAATCCTCGGAGATATTCAGAGGGGCTTCCCGTAATTTGCCTTATACCTTTTGCGAGCAAATCGGCAAGGAAGTTAAGGATATTTCTGACGAAATACCCTTTGATATTCCGGAGAGCTGGTGCTGGTGTAGGTTGGATTCTATCTTCTATCATAATACCGGAAAGGCACTTAATTCGTCAAAAACACAAGGTACAAAGATGCAGTATATCACTACATCAAATCTTTACTGGAATAAATTTGAACTGGATAAACTAAAAGAAATGCCTTTTACAGAAAATGAAATTGAAAAATGTACAGTATCTAAAGGCGATTTGCTTGTCTGTGAGGGCGGAGATATTGGCAGAGCCGCTATATGGAACTATGATTATCCTATGAGAATACAGAATCATATTCATAGAATTCGTCCCTATTTACAAGTTGATATGTATTTCTACTACTATGTATTTTATCTGTACAAAAGTGCAGGATTAATAGGTGGTAAAGGAATAGGAATTCAAGGCTTATCTACTAATGCACTTGGAAGTTTATTCATTCCTCTCCCGCCCCTCGCTGAACAAAGACGCATCGTAGAAAAGATAGAACAACTCCTTCCATTCATAGAAAAATATGAGCAGGCGGAAACCCAGCTCACCACGCTTAACACCACATTCCCCGAAATGCTGAAAAAGTCTATCCTGCAAGAAGCGGTGCAGGGTAAGCTCGTTCCGCAGAACCCCGATGATGGGCCTGCAAGCGTGCTTTTGGAGCGTATCAGAGCAGAAAAGCAAAAGCTTATTAAAGCTGGAAAGATTAAGAAAAGCAAGCACGAATCCGTCATCATTACAAGGGATAAAATTCCTTATGAGATTTTGGACGGAAAAGAACGCTGTATTGCCGATGAAGTGCCGTTTGAGATTCCGGAGAGTTGGTGTTGGTGTAGGCTTTCTCATTTATATTCAATTTTAAATGGGGATAGAGGAAAAAATTATCCATCAAAAGATAAGCTAAAAAAACATGGAATTCCATTTATAAGTGCAATAAATTTGGACGGAACAAAAGTTGTGGAAGATGACAAATTGCTGTGCGTTGATGAGACACAATATAATCTTTTAAATAATGGTAAGCTGATTAAAGATGACATAGTAGTATGTATTCGAGGCTCATTAGGTAAACATGCAAGATGTCAGCTTGATAGAGGTGCGATAGCATCTTCTTTGGTAATTATGCGTTCTTATTGCCATTCTAATGTTTTTGCTAGTTATTTAATGCTATACCTTGATTCTCCTTTATTTTTTACAGAAATCAAAAAATATGATAATGGAACAGTACAACCAAATCTTGCAGCAAAATGCTTGGAAGAATTTTTTATTCCGTTGCCGCCCCTCGCCGAACAAAAACGCATCGTAGAAAAGATAGAGGAACTTATACCTATGATCAACAGCATGTCAAAATAAAGTGATATAATCATATCGAAAGGAGGTCTTTCGATATGATTGACACATTTAAAGCATATTTGGACAAAACGAATCTGTCCGAAAACTCAAAGTCAGCCTATCTATTCGCTTTCAGGCAGTTCAGCGACAAGTATGGAACTGTAACCAAGAAAAATCTTACGGCTTATAAGGTATGGTTGGTGGACAACTTCAAACCACAGACAGTAAATCTTCGTCTCCGTGGGATGAACTGCTATCTCGAAAGTGTGGGCAAGGAGAAGTGGAAATTGACCTTTGTTAAAGTGCAGCAAAAACCATTTCTCGAAAATGTGATTAGCGAAGCGGATTACGAGTATTTCAAGAAATCTCTCAAAGATGACGGTGAGATGTTCTGGTACTTCGTAATCCGTTTTCTCGCTGCTACAGGTGCGAGAGTGAGTGAACTTATTCAGATCAAAGTTGAACATGTCAAACTCGGCTATCTGGACTTGTATTCTAAGGGCGGTAAGCTTCGCAGAATCTACATTCCTGCCACATTGCAAGAAGAGGCATCGCAATGGCTTGGTAGTAAAAGACAAGACTCCGGATTTCTTTTCCTGAACAAACGTGGCGATCGCATCACAACAAGGGGAATTTCAGGAGAGTTGAAGAAGTATGCGGTCAAGTATGGCATTGATCCGAAAGTGGTTTATCCCCATTCATTTCGTCATCGTTTTGCAAAAAGCTTTCTTGCAAAATGTAACGACATCGCTTTTCTTGCCGATCTCATGGGGCATGAAAGCATTGAAACTACTCGCATTTATCTGCGTAAGACCGCCACGGAACAGCGTGAGATCGTAGACGATATTATTGATTGGTAACACAAAGGGCATACTCTCGTTTTGAGTGTATGCCCTTGATTTATTTCAGTTTGTCGCAGTATTGCATAAGTTCTTCTATTTTTGCAACAATCCTTTTTTGCTCGGCAAAAGGTGGAATAGGGACAAGCATATTAGCAAGTGTTTTTCCATTACAATTCGGCTGAGCTGTAGCTATTGTACCATTTCTTAATTGAAACCAATATAATTCACTTTCCATAAAGAATTTCAAATATTCAGGCAGTAAATTAGCACTATATCTTGTTCTTATTAAGTATCCAGCATATATAGCATCTTCTGGCACATTTCTCACAAGGTAAGATTTTCCAACTGTTCCGCCTGTCCTCGCAAAAAGTATATCATTTGGTTTCAACAGATATGTCTCAATACTTTTTTCATCAATATTGCAAAAAGGAACGGTATCCCATAAAACTGCATTATCTTGTATGTCACTAATACGAACCATTTTTATTCGTCCGTGCTCTTTTGCAGGAGCATTATAATGATGTAGTATAATAAAACTTGACACCTTAACCTCAAAGGAATAAAATAGGAAAAGAAAGAAATGGAGGAAAAAGGAATGTCAGAAAATAAACAATATGAAAATGAGTACAAAGTGCAGGCAGTAAAGCTTGCAAAAAAGATAGGTGCGGTAAAAGCAGCGAATGAACTTCAGATACCCGTAAATACGCTGTACGGTTGGATCAGAAAAGTAAAAATCGGAAGCCTTGATATCGGCTGCGGAGAACGCAGCCCGGAAGAATCTCTGAATATCGCCGAAGAAAACCAGCAGCTGAGGAAGCGGATCAAAGCATTGGAAAAAGAAAACAAACGCCTAAGCGAAATGAATGAGTTTTTGGAGGATGCAGCGGCTTTTTTCGCTGCCAGCCGTCAGAAATCGGGAAAGAACAAAGGCTGATGTATATTGCAATCCGGACAGATGACGGCAGAAACATCGGAAAAATCAGTTTTTACTGCAATACGCTGCAAGTCAGCAGACAGGCGTTTTACGATTACCTTGAGCGTAAGGGCAAACCATGGAAGTATCAGCCACTTGCTGACGCCATGTTGAAAATTCATGATGAGGACGAAGAAAATGCGGATTACGGCAGAGTACGTATGTATCAGGCACTGCGGTATCAAAAAGAGATCGGCAAGCTTGATGGTATCAAAATCCCGTGCGAAGCAACTGTCCGCAGTGTGATGGAGCAGATAAACCTGATCCATAGACCCAAACGAAAGCCCAACGGAATCACCAAAGTCGACCGGGAAGCCCGTAAATCAGACGATCTTCTGAAACGTGATTTTACAGCAGAT
>OGPN01000181.1_pt1 | contig 46079 bp, 44 predicted proteins | sample 1552941 | NCBI WGS metagenome assembly OGPN01 (sample SAMEA2580220, study PRJEB22360) | human gut metagenome | biome: human gut; feature: human-associated habitat; material: faeces | place: Denmark | collected 2008/2010
CAGTGTCTTCTCAGTATCCCAGATGACCTGCGGGTCCGGACGAACAAGAAGATATTCTCCCCATCTCTCCAGTTTTTCTCCTTTGCTGCAATCTATCACTTCATAATCTTTCCAATTATCTGCAATCCACATGGTAGTTAACCTCTCTGTTTTTTATCATGATTCTTCTAGGATTATAGCATGAAGAGACGGAAAAGGAAAGTGTTTATAGATAACACCTATAAAACGAGTGATTTATTATAAAACTCTATTTGAAGCTTGTGCTTTCCCTTTATATAATAGAAATGGAACATAAGAACAACTTATGAAAGAGGAGAGAGCATTATGTTGATTGATATGCATATGCACGAAATGACATTTTCAAAAGACAGCTTTTTAAAATTAGATGAAATGGTTCGGATCGCGAAAGAAAAAGGTCTTGACGCCATCTGTATTACAGACCATGACAGTATGGGGTTGAAAGATTATGCGGCAGAATATACAAAGGCAACGGGATTTCCTGTTTTTGTCGGAATTGAGTATTTTTCTCTTCAGGGGGACATCGTAGCGTTTGGAATTGACGAGTATCCGAACGAGCGGATTCCGGCACAGGATTTTATTGATCTTGTGAAGAAACAGGGTGGTGTGTGCTTTGCGGCGCATCCGTTTCGCAATAACAGACGCGGGCTGGAAGAACACTTAAGGGAAGTGAAAGGTCTGGACGGTCTGGAAGTGTTAAATGGAAGCACTTCTGTAGAGGCGTGCTATAAGGCGGCAGAGTATGCGGAAGAATTGGGACTTTTCACACTGGGATCCAGTGACTGCCATGTGCCTGAGAAGGTTGGCGTGTGCGCAACTTATTTCCCGAGAGAGGTTCACAATATGGAGGAATTTCTCGAAGCTTTCAAAGAGGGCAGAATGTGCCCGGTGTATTATAAAGATGGTGAATACCATATGGTAAATCATAAAAAATATATTTACCTTTCCAGACAACAGTGATAGAATATATCTATAAGTGTTTGGGGAAGGTTACAGAAGGAGGAAAATATCATGATTACAGTAAACGCTATAGGAGACAATTGTCCGATTCCGGTGATTAAGACGAAGAAGGCAATGCAGGAACTTCAGGGACCGGAGACGATTGAAGTTTTAGTGGATAATGAAATTGCCGTACAGAATGTAACGAAGATGGCTGCAAGCACAGGCGCAGAGGTTTCATCTGAGAAGATTGCTGAGAAAGAATTTAAAGTGGTGATTCAGGCAAAGGGCGCAGTGGAAGCAGGAGCTGAGGAAGCAGTATGCCAGCCGGATGCCAGAGATAATACAGTAGTAGTTATTGCATCAGACCGCATGGGAGAAGGAAATGATGCACTTGGCAAGGTGTTGATCAAAGGATTCATTTTTGCGGTTACACAGCTTGATAAACTGCCAAAGACTATGTTATTCTATAATGGTGGTGCTACATTAACAGCAGAAGGCTCTGATTCTCTGGAGGACTTAAAGTCACTGGAGGCTCAGGGAGTAGAGATCATGACATGCGGAACATGTCTTGATTACTATGGATTAAAAGAGAAGCTGGCAGTGGGAACAGTGACTAATATGTACAGCATCGTGGAGACGATGGCGAATGCTGGCAAGATCATCCGTCCATAGAAGAGTGAAGGAAAAGACTATAACAATGGAAAGAAAGGGCCGGACCTATGTGTAGAAACAGGGAGTTCGGCCTTCATTTGCATATGGGATGAAAATCAAAGGAGAATGGGAAAAGTATGAAAAAAGATGTAAAATTGACCAGTTTAAGTAAGACGGCAGGATGAGCAGCGAAGATAGGTCCTGAGACCCTTGCCCAGGTTCTGGGTAAGCTTCCGAAATTTGAGGATAAAAATCTGATCGTCGGAATTGAGACATCTGATGATGCTGCGATTTATAAAGTAACGGACGATATTGCTATGATCCAGACGGTGGATTTCTTTACACCGATCGTGGACGAACCTTATATGTTCGGACAAATTGCAGCTGCCAACTCTTTGAGTGATGTCTGGGCTATGGGAGGAGAACCTGCGGTGGCATTAAATATCGTAGGATTTCCGAATTGTCTGGACCCGGCGATCTTAGGTGATATTCTTGCCGGAGGAGCCGATAAGGTAAAAGAGGCGGGAGCTGTTCTTGTCGGTGGACATTCTGTGCAGGATGATGAGCCGAAGTACGGTTTGTGTGTGTCAGGCTTCGTGCATCCGGATAAGATTTTCAAAAATTATGGCTGTCGTCCGGGGGATGTGCTTGTGCTGACGAAGCAGATCGGAAGCGGTATCGTAAATACAGCGATCAAAGCCGATATGGCTTCTCCTGAGGCAATCAGAGAGGCACAGAAGGTAATGGCGTCTCTGAATAAAAAAGGAAAACAGGCAGTGGAAAAATACGATGTCAGTGCATGTACGGATATTACAGGTTTTGGACTTTTGGGGCATTGCGTGGAGATGGCATCAGCAAGTGATGTAACCTTTGAAATCAACGTGACAGATATTGCGTATCTGACAGATGCCATTGATTATGCCAAAATGGGGCTGATTCCGGCAGGAGCGTATAAAAACCGCGGCTATTCGATCGGTAAAGTAGAGTCCGGTTCTGTGGCAGAACACTATCTGGACCTTCTCTATGACCCGCAGACATCCGGCGGGCTGCTCATCAGTGTGGCAGAAAAGGATGTAAAACCGATGTTGGAGGACTTTAAAGCGGCGAATATGGATACAACCGTATCAATTATCGGTAAGGTTGCACCAAAGAGCGATAAATTAATCCGACTGTTCTAGAAAGGAAAAGAAAGATGAATAAAAATATGTTGTACCGCAGTATACCGAAGGTTGACATACTGTTGGAAGAGGAAGAAATAAAGGAGCTGATCTTACGTTACAGCAGAGAGACGGTTATGGAAGCTGTGCATACAGAGATGGATAAGCTGAGAGCATATATTGGCCGGTGTGAAGAGGAAGAAGAAGGAAGGCGTCAGATCGAGCTGCTGACAAGTCATATCAGACAGTCGGTAGAGGCTATGCATACGCCAAATATGCGTATGGTGATCAACGGTACGGGAACAATCCTCCACACGAATCTGGGGCGCGCTCCCATTGGGGTAGAACATATGAAGCGGGTAGCCGAGATAGCGACCGGTTATTCGAATCTGGAATATAATCTTGAGGCAGGTAAACGTGGAGAACGTTATTCCCATTTTGAGAAGCTTCTCTGTAAAATCACCGGTGCTGAGGCTGCAATGGCGGTAAATAATAATGCGGCTTCTGTGATGCTTATTTTAAGCTCGCTTGCAAAGGGCGGACAGGTTGTAGTTTCCCGTGGAGAGCTGGTAGAAATCGGTGGAAAATTCCGAATCCCGGATGTGATGGAACAAAGCGGAGCCACACTTGTGGAAGTAGGAACTACGAATAAAACGCACTATAGTGATTACGAAGAAGCGATCACAGAAGAGACGAAAGCTCTTTTAAAAGTGCATACGAGTAACTACAGAATCGTTGGCTTTACGGATACGGTGGATATTGATGCATTGATTCCGCTGGCGAAGGAATACGATCTTCCGGTGATTGAGGATCTGGGGAGCGGTGTGCTTGTAGACCTTGCAAAATACGGTCTGACCCATGAACCTACTGTACAGGAATCCATTGCCAAAGGTGCGGATGTGGTATGCTTTAGCGGCGATAAGCTGCTTGGAGGTCCACAGGCCGGAATCATTATCGGGAAAAAGAAATACATTGACAAGATGAAAAAAAATCAGCTGACACGTGCGCTTCGAATTGATAAATTCACAGCGGCGACACTGGAACTAGTCCTTCAGGAATATTTATCCGAAGAAAAGGCGATTCAGAATATACCGGTTCTTCGTATGATCACAAAATCGTTGGAAGAGGTAACTGCGGATGCCAGAAGCTTAAGCCGAATGCTGAACAGGGCAAAACTTCCGGCAAGTATTAAGACGGAGCCGTGTGAGTCACAGATTGGCGGCGGTTCACTTCCGCTGGAGCGGATTCCGAGCATGGCGGTTGCGATGAGACCGGAGAAAATAAGTGTCGCAGAATTGGAGATGCGTATGCGTCATCTTCCGATTCCGGTCATTCCAAGAACAGCCAATGACACCGTTTTGATCGATGTGCGGACCGTGGATAAGAGTCAGTTTCGAAAGATTACTGACCAGTTTGTAGAGTATGCGGTCATGGAAGAAGACAGCAAGGTAGAAGGACGTTAGGAGCAAAGAAAGATGAAAAACATTATTATCGGTACTGCCGGACATATCGATCACGGGAAGACAACACTTATCCGGGCGTTGACCGGAAGAAATACAGATCGGTGGGAAGAAGAGCAGAGAAGAGGAATTACGATTGATCTTGGGTTTACCTATTTTGACCTGCCTACGGGAGACCGGGCTGGAATTATAGATGTGCCGGGGCATGAGAAATTTATCAATAACATGGTTGCCGGTGTGGTAGGTATGGATCTGGTTCTTTTGGTTATTGCAGCAGATGAGGGGATTATGCCGCAGACAAGAGAACATATGGATATTTTAAGTCTTCTTGGGATTGAGAAAAGTATTATTGTATTAAATAAATGTGACTTAGTTGATGAAGAGTGGCTGGAACTTGTAGAAGAAGAAGTCAGAGAAGAACTGGCGGGTACTTTTCTTGAGCATGCGCCGGTTGTGAAAGTATCAGCGGCTACAGGGGAAGGGATTGCGGAACTTGTAGATGAGATTGTGCAGCTTACTTCCGATGATGTGACAGCCAAAGATACAAGCACCATCCCAAGGCTGCCCATTGACCGTGCCTTCAGTCTGTCTGGATTTGGAACGGTGATAACGGGAACACTTGTGTCGGGAACCATTTCCAAAGAGGATGCACTGGAAATGTATCCGATCGGGAAAGAGTGTAAGATACGAAGTATTCAAGTACACGGAGAGGATAAGAAAGAGTGTTATGCGGGACAGCGTGTGGCGATCAACCTTTCGAATGTGAAGAAACATGAGATTAAGAGAGGGTGTGTGCTTGCGCCTCCAAACAGTATGAGAAATACGGATCTTCTGGATGTAAAATTGTCGGTGCTTGATTCCTCTATGCGAGTGCTGACCAATCATTCCAGACTTCATTTCTTTACCGGGACAAGTGAAATCTTGTGTCGTGCGGTGCTTCTTGACAAAGAGGAGATCGGACCGGGCGAGAGCGGTTATGTGCAGCTTCGCCTGGAAGAGGAAATTGCGGTAAGACGTGGGGATAAATTTGTAGTTCGTTTCTATTCACCGATGGAAACGATCGGCGGAGGTGTTGTACTGGAACCGAATCCGGGAATTAAGAAGCGGTTCCAGCCACAGGTTATTGAGGAACTGAAGCGAAAAGAATCTGGTTCTTCCGCAGATGTTATCGAGCTTCACGTGCGGGAACATGCGGATACACTGATCACACTTTCAGAGCTTGCCAAACTGACCGCGCTTTCTATGGAGGAAGTGCAAAAGGATGTAGAAGAACTGCGAGAGCAAAAGCTGGTAGATACATTTGCCATGAGAAAAGATACGTATGTGTGGCATGCGGATTCTAAACGGGCAGCAGTTCATACGCTGAAAAATGCGCTGAGGACATTTGAAGAAAAGTATCCGTACCGGTATGGAATGAAAAAAGCGGAAGTTCAAATGACGTATTTTAAGAAAGTGAAACCGAATGTATTTGACAAAATCGTGGAACTTCTGGAAGAGGAAGGCGAGATTAAGCGAACGGAGGAGTTCCTTGGTACACCGGAGTTTGAGATTTGTAAAGATGCAGTGTATGAACGTGTATCGCGCAAGATTCTTGCCACATTGAAGAATGCAAAATATGACTTTGTCCGCTACTCTGAGATTGAATTTCAAGGGAAAGACGGAGCGGTGTCAGACGATATATTGAATATTTTATTAGAGGAAAAAGAGGTTGTAAAGGTTACGGATGACATGTATACACTGACCGCCTATATGGAAGAGGCAAAGACAGTCATTCAGACCAAATTAAAGGAAGAGGGACTTATTACGATTGCTCAGGTGAGAGATATCTTCGGGACGAGCAGGAAGAGCGCAAAACCGATACTGGAATATATGGACAGTATTAAAGTGACAAAGAAAACCGGAGCAGAGAGTGAGAGGGTGGCATACTAATGAATTTGAAGCAGTTGGAGGCTTTTGTACAGGTTGCGGAGGGAGGCAGCTTTTCAAAGGCAGCAAAAGAATTGTTTTTGACACAGCCCACGATCAGTTCTCATATTTCTTCACTGGAGAGAGAACTGAATGCAAGGCTGTTTGTGAGAAATACCAAAGAGGTAAGTCTGTCGGAAGATGGAATTAAATTATACAAATACGCGAAGCAGATGCTGGATCTTCAGCGGGAAATTGAAGTTACTTTCGGAATGGATGAGGAAGGGGAGTCACATGCGGTGATCATAGCGGCTTCCACGATTCCGGCACAGTATCTTCTTCCGGAGGTGTTAACAAGATTTAGCGAAAGATATCCGCAGGAGCAGATTCGGATTCAAGAGACGGACAGTAGTAAAGTAGTCATGCAGATTGTGGATCATCGGGTAGATATCGGGTTTACCGGAACGGTACTGGAAAAGAAGCATTGTAAATATATTCCGTTTTATAAGGATGAGCTTGTGATCATCACGCCGAATACGCCGAAGTATCAGGAATTGGCGCAAGGAAATAAAGAAGATATTTCATGGATTAAGAAAGAACATGTAATCATGAGAGAAGAAGGTTCCGGTACAAGAAAAGAGGCGGAGCTTCAGCTAAAAGGAGCCGGTGTGAAATTTGCAGGCCTTGATATCATTGCAAGCATTGAGAATCAGGAGACGATCAAAAAATCTGTCCGTCAGGGGATGGGGATTTCGGTGCTGTCTAGGCTTGCAACGGCTGATGAAGTGGCAAATGGCGAGATTCTTGCGTTCCCGATTCCAAATAGTGATGAGGGGCGTGACATCAACCTTGTTTATAACAAAAACTACCAGATGACAAGGAGTGCGGAACGATTTATTAAGGTGGTAAAAGAAGTTTACAATATACCCAGATAAGAGAAGGGTAACTGGAGAAAAAGAAACGCCATATATAGGAAATATCTATAAGTGGCGTTTTTTATTTGCTATTTCAATTAGACGAAAAAGCGAATAACGACTATACTAATAACAGTGGATAGATAAAAGATTCACAGATTTGAGAGGGAAAAATATGATTTATCTGGATAATGCTGCTACAACGATGCATAAACCGAAAGAAGTCATCGATGCAGTTGTCTGCGCTATGAGTTCCATGGGCAATGCAGGACGCGGGGCAAATGAAGCGTCTTTGAGTGCATCAAGAATCATTTATGATACAAGAGAGAAGCTTTGCCGGTTTTTCCATGGGGAAAATCCGAGACAGATTGTGTTTACTAATAATTCGACGGAGAGTCTTAATATTGCGATCAAAGGCTTGTTAAATCCGGGAGATCACGTGATCACTACGATGCTGGAGCACAATTCGGTGCTTCGTCCTTTATATGAAATGAAGGAAAAGGGTGTAGAGCTTACAATCATAGAGAGTGATAAAAAAGGAAGGTTCTGTCTGGAAGATATGGAATCAGCGATCAGGCAGAATACAAGAATGATCGTCTGCACCAACGGTTCCAACCTTACGGGAAATTATGTTCCGTTAAAGCCGGTTGGAGAGCTTGCTAAGAAGCACGGGCTCTTATTTGTAGTTGACGCTTCTCAGACGGCAGGTGTATTTCCGATAGATGTGCAGGACATGATGATAGATGTGCTGTGTTTTACAGGACATAAAGGGCTTCTGGGACCGCAGGGTACCGGGGGAATGTACGTAAAAGAGGGAATTAAGATCAGACCGCTGAAAACAGGTGGAAGCGGTGTTCAGACATATAGCAAGACACATCCGGCAGAAATGCCTACTGCCTTAGAGGCAGGGACCCTGAATGGACATGGAATCGCAGGCCTTCATGCGGCCATGTCATACCTGGAAGAAACGGGCGTGGATCATATCCGCGCCCGGGAACAGGAACTGATGTGGAGGTTCTATGAAGGGGTGAAGGATATACCGGAGATTACCATATATGGAGATTTCAGCACAAAAGAGCGATGTGCCATTGTGACGCTGAATATTGGTGAGTATGATTCTTCAGAAGTGAGTGATGCGCTTCTTACAGAATATAGTATTTCTACGAGACCGGGAGGACATTGTGCGCCGCTAATGCACGAAGCGCTCGGAACTGTAGAACAGGGGGCAGTGAGATTTAGTTTCTCGCATTATAACACGGAAGAAGAAGTGGACACGGCGATTGAGGCGGTCCGTGAACTCGCTAAGGATGAGGAATAGTTATCTTTAGTACAATGAGAGAAGACAGTAGGAGGAAAGAACATGAACTTATCAGATTCAAAAAAGAAGCTGGCGTTAGCCGGCGCAGTGTGTGGAATCGTAGCGGCAATTCTCGCGCTTTTAGGTAACCCGGCCAATATGGCATTTTGTATTGCATGTTTTATTCGTGATACAGCAGGAGCGTTTGGAATGCATCAGGCAGAAGTCGTGCAGTATGCAAGACCGGAAATCATCGGTCTCGTGCTTGGAGCATTTTTAATTTCTGTAGCAACAAAGGAATATCGTTCTACAGCAGGTTCGTCACCGATGATCCGTTTTGTATTAGGCGTGATCATTATGATCGGGGCACTTGTATTCCTTGGATGTCCGCTGCGTATGATTATTCGTATGTCAGCAGGCGACATGAATGCGTGGGTGGCACTTGTTGGATTTATTCTCGGTATCGCTACAGGCGTGTTTGCCCTTAAGAAAGGCTTCAGCCTTGGAAGAGCGCACGTAACGAACAAAGTAAATGGAGCAGTTCTTCCGGTGATCGTAACAGGTATCCTTGTGGTGGCACTTTGTACCTCCCTCCTGAAAGTGAGCCAGGCAGGTCCTGGAAGTATGCACGCTCCAGTTATCGCATCATTGATCGGCGGTCTGGTTTTTGGAGCTTTTGCTCAGAAATCAAGAATGTGTTTTGCAGGAAGTATGCGTGACATTATTTTGATGAAGAACTTTGATCTGTTCTCAGTAATCGCAGGTTTATTTGTAGTAATGCTTGTGTTTAATCTGGCAACAGGACGTTTTGTCTTTGGGTTCAATACACCGGGCATTATTGCTCACTCTGAGCATCTGTGGAATATCCTGGGTATGTATACAGTCGGATTCGCGGCAGTTCTGGCAGGCGGTTGTCCTCTTCGTCAGTTAATCCTTGCAGGACAGGGATCTTCTGATGCAGCAGTAACTGTAGTCGGAATGTTTGTAGGTGGCGCACTCTGCCATAACCTTGGTCTTGCAGCAAGCGGCACAGCTCTCAATCCTGAGACAAAAGAACTTGTAGCAGGAGCAGTTCCGTTAAATGGAAAAGTGGCTTGTATTATCTGTATTGTAGTATGCTTTATCATTGCATTTACATGTAAGAGAGAAGAAGCAAAATAAAGACAACATCATTTGGAAAATAAGGATTGAAAAAACTGGTTTATCATAGTATCCTAGGAAAGAAGGTAAATAAATATGAAGGAAGTAGACGCAAGAGGTCTTTCTTGTCCGGAACCGTTAATGCTGACAGCAAATGCGCTCAAAGGAGCTACAGAGGCTGTGAAGGTACTGGTTACAGAACCACATCAGAAAATGAACGTTGAGAAATTTGCTAAAGATCATGGCAAAACACCAACATCTACGGAGAAGGACGGATACTTCGAAGTTGTGATCGAGTAGAGACATGAGAAAAAAAGAATTGAAATTAGTCGTAACATTTCATACGACAGCAGATGCTATGGCTATGGAGAAGGCTTGTAAAGAGCAGAATGTTCCGGGCCGTATCATACCGGTGCCAAGAACTATTTCCGCAGGATGCGGACTGGCGTGGTGCGCAGCTCTCGAAGAGAGAGAAGAAATTGCAGCCATGATGAAGAAGGCAGGTATTGAAGAAGAAGACATGCACGAATGCATGGTATAAGAAAAAAGAAAAAGACGGACACTTTGAATCAAAACGAAGTGTCCGTCTTTTTAGGTTCAGGCATTATGCGCATATTAAACTCCTTCAACAAATGTTCGTAAAACATGTGGTAATAGCTTGCTGCTGTATTCTGCCAATGAATATTTGCCTTTGAATAGTGCCCAGTCATAGATGATAGCCCGTTCATACAGAGCATATATTTTCATCAATTCTTCGGCGGTGGAAGTGTCTTTGAATTCACCGCTTTTAATGCCGTCATCGATAATTTCTGTCAGCCATTTGAAATAAAACCGTTTCTTGTCAGCTAGAGATTTTTTGTCTTTTGTAATAAGCTGTGACGAATACAGATAGGCGATGAGGTGTCGGTCTATTGTTTCCTCGATCATCTGAAATAATTCACGGTTTAAAAAAAAGAGCTTATCACTGGCGGAAAGGTTGGGATCGATAGTCCCTGCAAGCTCTTCGTATTTTTCATCAAAGAGATAAGACAGGGAGTTCAGAAGAGCCTCTTTACCTTTGAAATAGTGATAAAAAGTACCTTTTGATGTCTTTGAGGCGGAAATAATATCCTCTACGGTTGTCTGGTCATATCCTTTTTTGTGAAACAGGTTCCACGCAGCCTTCACGATGCGGCTTTTGGTGGATTGCCGTTTTCGTGGCATTGTCATCATTCCTTTCCAAGCTGTAAATAATATATAAGTAATAAGATATATGGATGATAATAATAGAAGCGGATTATGAAATAACCCGCTTCTATGACATTATAGTTTTACTGAATCAACAAATATTCGGACTAACCTACCTGGAAACCATATTTCAATGGATCTGTAGGATCGATCAGGTATGTAGCAACACCTGTCAGATAGCAGCTTCCTGTGATCATTGGGATAACAGCATCAAAGTCAGCAACTTTTGTTGTCTCTTTGATTACACCCTTGAAGAGACTGCCGATAAAGCTTTCATAAACGAATTCTTCGCCGACTTTGATCTCTCCCCAGTGATGAAGAGTAGCAAGCTTAGCACTTGTACCTGTTCCGCAAGGTGAACGGTCAGCCATGTAATCGCCAAAGATAACTACGTTTCTCATATTAGCTTTGTCTGGGTTTGGTGTTGGTCCGTAGAATTCTACAAGGTCAACAGTGTCAATGTCAAGCAGAGGATGTTTTACAGGGATTGTCTTATTAATCTCATCTAACATCTTCATACCAAGATCTGTATATGCTGGAACAGATTTTGCATTGATCTCACCAAGATCCAGCTTTGTTGTATCAACTAATGCGAAGAAGCTTCCGCCGAAGGAAATTGTAAATTCGATCTCTTTTCCATCAACAGTAACTTTCTGATTCTCTTTGTAAACGAATGCAGGAACGTTTGTTAATGTAACATGTTCTACTTTTCCGTCTTTTACAAGAGCTGTTGTACGAATCAGGCCTGCAGGAGCATCAAGAACGACTTCGTTCTCACCCTCGTGCATTTCTTTTAATCCGGACTCAAGAATAACAGTAACAGCACCGATTGTACAGTGTCCGCACATGTTCAGGTATCCGCCTGTATCCATGAACATTACACCGAAGTCAGCTTCTGGATTAACCGGCTCACATAAGAAAGCACCGAACATGTCGTGGTGTCCTCTTGGCTCAAACATGAGAGCTGTACGAACCTTATCGTAATTCTCTTCCATCCATTTTTTCTTCTCAATCATTGTGGTGCCTTCTGGCTCTGGGAATCCCCCGATAACGATACGACAGAATTCTCCAACGGTATGAGCATCTACAACCTGAAGAGCTGCTTCAAACCGATCGAAGTTAACGTTAGCTTTTAACTCCATAATAATTACCTCCTTTTAAGATAAAAATTTAACCATAGATAAAATCTATAAGTTTTTATAAAAACACATTGAAAACCCCCATGTTTTCTTTGTGCCTTTTTCTATAACACAAGGTATTGTGGTTTAATAACGATACAAAATTAACAATTAGACCACGTTCTAGTATTGCGTTTAATTCACTACTCTTATTATGTATGAAAAGCCTTGAAAAGTCAATGTTTTTTTGGTATTATAAAAATAAATAAAAACGCCTAAAAACGCTTGAAATCTCAAAAAAGATATGTTATGGTATTTAGAGTGAAAAAGAGTATATGGGGGTAGATGGGTGACTGGTGTGCCTCCTAGTCTTCAAAACTAGTGTTGGGCGTTAAGAGCGTCCTGGGTGGGTTCGATTCCCACATGCCCTCGCCAAAAAAGAAATGTTTCACGTTAAAAAAATGGCAAAGCCATTTATAGATAAAATTAATAAATGAATTTCAGAAGATAAGAATAGATTATCCGGATTAATATAAGAATAAGTGAACGAACGGAGTCAAGTTTCGTTTTTTACTTATATAAAAAAGAAAAGGAGAAATGTGTCATGGGAAATGTACAGATTTTATTACGTCAGCACGTAGGCGCACCTTGCGCACCGTGTGTTGAAGTTGGGGCAGATGTAAAAAAAGGTACACTCATTGCTACACCAACAGGACTTGGAGCAAATATTTTTTCAAGTGTTTATGGTAAAGTGGCAGAGATTACAGAGGACAGAATCATCATTGAGCCGGCAGATGAGCAGCCGGATGAGTTTGTTCCGATTGATGTACCGGAAGATGCTTCTAAGCTTGATATGGTAAAAGCGGCTGGAATTGTTGGTATGGGAGGCGCTGGATTCCCGACAGGAATAAAACTGGGAATTGACTTGTCTGCAACAGAGATGGGAGAGATGGATGCTGAGATCAATCCGGAACTTCCAGCGGACTTTAAAATTGAGCACGGATATATTTTGATTAATGCAGCTGAGTGTGAGCCGGGATTAGAGCACAATATCAGACAGATCGAAGAGCAGTGTGACAAAGTGATCACAGGTATTAAATACAGCATGGAGATCGCGAAAGCTGATAAGTGTATTATCGCTATCAAGAAGAAAAATCAGAAAGCAATCAAGACTTTGCAGGCAGCTCTTGCAAATGAGCCGGATATTACAATGCACCTTCTTCCGGATATTTATCCAATGGGAGAAGAGCGTGCGGTAGTAAGAGAGTGTCTTGGTGTAAATCTTACACCGGTTCAGCTTCCTTCTGCAGCAAGAAGCGTGGTACTTAACCTTGAAACTGTTGCAAGAATCGCAGAGGCAATTGATGAGAAGAGACCATGTATCACAAAGAACTTAACAGTTCGTGGTAAAATAAATGGCGGAAACGCAGCGCATGTATTCATGGACGTTCCGGTTGGCGTAAGCGTTGGTGAAATGATCGAAAGAGCAGGCGGAATCGACGGAGAATATGGCGAAATCATCATGGGTGGAGCCTTTACAGGTAAATCTACAGAGCTTGATGCACCGATCACAAAGACAACGGGTGGTATTATCGTTACTGTAGAGTTCCCGGATCTTCACGGAGCAAAAATGGGTATTCTTGTATGTGCCTGCGGTGGTTCCGAAGATCGTATGCGCGAGATCGCTAAGAAGATGAATGCAGAAGTCGTATCTGTTGCAAGATGTAAACAGGCGATTGAGACAAAGCCAGGGGCACCGCTTAAGTGCTTAAGACCTGGTAACTGTCCGGGACAGGTTAAGAACAACATGCAGTTCAAGAAAGATGGATGTGAGTATATCATTATCGGTAACTGCTCAGATTGTTCTAACACAGTTATGGCATCCGGTCCGAAGATGGGACTGAAAGTATTCCATCAGACTGACCATGCTATGAGAAGCGTGGGTCACGCTCTTTACAGAACTTTAAGAGTGTCCAAACAGGTAAGTCAGGATATTGATTTTTAATAGAACCTGATAGTTATGGTATTACTGTCATAGAGGGTAAGGGCGGCTGGTCCCCGATCCCGCCGCCTTTCTTATAAGTAAAGCGAGAGGTATTCTTTCACCTGATATGACTGTATATATACAAATTTACCGTACAATAACGTGTCGGTACATTTTTACCACAATAAGGAGGGAAAACAATATGTCAATCACAGCTGAAACAGCTAAAGAACATGCTCATGATCCTGCGGTATTATGTTGTAGAGCCGAAGCTGGTATTACAATTGAACCAGCAAATCTGGAAGATCCAGCGATCTTTGATGATTTGGTAGATTCAGGATTATTGAACCTGGATGGTTGCTTAACCATCGAAGAAGTTTTGGGAGCAAAACTTACAAAAACTTGTGATTCTCTTGCACCGTTGACAGCAGATGTACTTGACGGGGTGAACGCAGTAAGCGCTCCAGCAGCAGAGGAAGAGGTAGTAGAGGAAGTAGAAGCACCAGCAGCACCGGTAGCAGCAGCGCCAGTAGCAGCAGGTGGAACATTAAAGATCCACATCGGAGAAGGAAAAGACATTGATCTTGAAATTCCGGTTGGAGCACTTGGAACAGGTGGAGCAGCGGTTGCAGAAGTTCCTGCAGGAGCAGTAGCAGCAGGCGTGGCAGCACCGGCAGCAGAAGTTGAAGAAGAGAAAGTTGTAAGATCTCTTACAAGAAAACACTTCAACATCACAGAAGTTAAGAGAGGACCAGAGACAAAGATCGAAGGAACAACTCTTTACATTCGTGAAGGAATCGAAGCAGACGTTATCGCTGATCAGGAATTAGTAAAAGATTTCCACTTAGAGATCATTACTCCTGATTTATATCACACATATTCTGAGACAGTTATGGACGTTCAGCCAATCGCTACAAAAGAAGGCGATTCTGAGCTCGGAACAGGTGTTACAAGAGTACTTGACGGCGTTGTTATGATGCTGACAGGTGTTGATGAAGGCGGAGTTCAGATTGGTGAGTTCGGATCTTCTGAAGGATACTTAGATGAGAACATTATGTGGAATCGTCCAAGCTGTCCAGATAAAGGAGAAATCTTCATCAAAGGTAACATTGTTATCCAGGAGAAGACAAACATGGAGCGTCGTGGTCCTATGGCTGCTCATACAGCATTTGATATTATCACACAGGAAATCCGTGACGTTATGAAGAAACTTGACGAGAGCCTTGTAGTTGATACTCAGGAATTAAAGCAGGTTCGTCGTCCAGGTAAGAAGAAAGTTGTTATCGTTAAAGAAATCATGGGACAGGGAGCTATGCATGATAACTTCATCCTTCCTGTAGAGCCTGTTGGTGTTCTTGGCGCAAGAGCTAACGTAGACTTAGGAAACGTTCCGATCTGCGTATCTCCATTGGAAGTTCTTGACGGATGTATCCATGCATTAACATGTATCGGACCAGCATCTAAAGAGATGTCCAGACATTACTGGAGAGAGCCACTTGTACTCGAAGCATTACATGATCCGGAAGTTGACCTTTGTGGTGTTGTATTCGTTGGATCTCCTCAGATCAATGCTGAGAAATTCTACGTATCCCGCCGTCTTGGTCACACAGTAGAAATGATGGATGCTGATGGAGCATTTGTTACAACAGAAGGATTTGGTAACAACCATATCGACTTTGCAAGCCACATCGAACAGATTGGTATGAGAGGAATCCCGGTAGTAGGTATGTCTTACTGTGCAGTACAGGGAGCACTCGTTGTTGGTAACAAGTACATGCAGTACATGGTTGATAACAACAAATCTGAAGCTGGTATCGAGAATGAGATTCTTGGTAACAACACACTTTGTCCAGAGGATGCTGTACGTGCACTCGCTATGCTGAAAACAGCTATGGCTGGTGAAGACGTTAAGGCTGCTGAGAAGAAGTGGAATCCAAACGTTAAGTCTACAAACGTAGAGTTGATCGAGAGCGCATACGGAACAAAGATTGATCTCGTAGGAAACGAGCAGGAACTTCCGATGAGCGAAAAGCGTAGATTAAAATACAGCTAGGCTGAAGGTGTTCTTAAATGAATAACGAACGTTTGAATTATGGCGATAGAATCATTTATATGGAAGGCGTTGTAGTGGATGTTGATGATTGTAGTATCAGCGTTGACTTGAAAGGACGTCTGGGGTTCTTTAAAGCGCCGAGAAGAATGTTTATCTGCGATACTGAACCAAAAGTGGGACAGGAATTCGGATGGAACATGAGTTTTCCGGAACAGCTTGGCCCTGAGATAAATGAGCACTACGTCAGCAACATAGAAAAAGAAAGACGCAAACAACAAGAAATGAGTAAGCGTTTGGATGATAATAAGGAGGTTTAAAAATGAGTTTAACGGTTGTTAAAGGTTTACAATCTGAAATCTTCGTTCCGATTACTCCACCGTCAGTATGGACTCCTGTAACAAAAGAGCTGAAAGATATGTCTATCGCTCTTGCTACAGCTGCTGGTGTTCATAAGAAAGACCAGGAAAGATTCAATCTTGCTGGTGACTTCACATGGAGAAAGATCGAAAATACTACACCATCAAGCGAACTGATGGTATCCCATGGTGGATATGATAACAGTGATGTTAACAAAGACATTAACTGTATGTTCCCAATTGACAGAATCCATGAGTTAGCTGCTGAAGGATTTATCAGAGCTTGTGCTCCTGTACACGCAGGATTCATGGGTGGTGGCGGAAACCAGGAGAAATTCAAAGGTGAAACTGGTCCGGCTATCGCACAGATGTTTAAAGAAGAGGACGTTGACGCAGTAGTTCTCACTGCTGGATGAGGAACCTGTCACCGCTCTGCAGTATTGGTGCAGAGAGCGATTGAAGAAGCTGGAATTCCAACAATTATTATTGCAGCTCTTCCACCGGTTGTTCGTCAGACCGGTACTCCTCGTGCAGTTGCTCCATTGGTACCTATGGGTGCTAACGCTGGTGGACCGCACAATGTTGAACAGCAGACACAGATCGTAAAAGCAACTCTTGAGCAGTTAGTTGAAATCCAGACACCTGGAAAGATCGTACCACTGCCATTCGAGTACGTAGCTAAGATCTAATTTTATGAAGCTGGAAGGGTAGATGTATTTATACATCTGCCCTTTTTTGAAAAAAAGAGGGCACATTCTCTAAAAACGGAGGTGAAGCAGTTGGCTGATGAAGTAAAAGATTTAAGACGTCTGGTCATCAAAGCATTCCATATGACAGACGTAGAGTGGGGCGAGCACAACGATATTACGACAGATGGTCATATGACTGTCAGTAAAGAGATGCTCGATAAGCTGGTTGCAGAAGAGGATTGTCTGGAGAAGATCGATATTCAGATCATCAAACCAGGCGATCATGACCGCTGGACAAACACAATGATGGATATCATCCCGATCTCAACCAAAGTGCTTGGTAAGCTTGGAGAAGGAATTACACATACCATTACAGGTGTCTATGTGATTCTTACAGGCGTGGATGTTAATGGAAAGCAATGTCATGAGTTTGGTTCTTCGGAAGGAAACTTAAAAGAACAGTTAGTTCTGAATCGTGCAGGAACACCGGGAGACAACGATTACATTATCTCGTTTGACGTAACTCTTGCAGCAGGAATGGGACAGGAAAGACCGGGGCCTACAGCAGCTCACAGAGCATGCGATAAATTTATTCAGAGCTACCGTGACAAATTAAAAAAATTCAAAGGTGATAAATGTACAGAACGTCATGAGTATCACGATATTGTGAGACCTGGCAAGAAAAAAGTACTGATCATCAAGCAGGTTGCAGGGCAGGGCGCAATGTATGACACACACCTGTTTGCAAAAGAGCCATCTGGTGTAGAGGGCGGAAAATCGATTATTGATATGGGTAATATGCCGGTTATCGTAACTCCGAATGAGTATCGTGACGGAATTATCCGTTCTATGCAATAGGAGGTGTAAGACATGGGAATTGGTCCTTCAACAAAGGAAACTTCATTGCATCATTTCAGAGATCCGTTGTTAGAAGTTGTTGCAGAAGATACAGACCTCGATCTGATGGGAGTCATGCTTGTAGGTTCTCCGGACGGCAATGAGGACAAAATGCTTGTTGGTACAAGAGCCGCTGTATGGGCAGAATGTATGCGTGCAGACGGAGTCATCCTTTCCTGTGATGGATGGGGAAACAGCCACGTAGATTATACGAATACCATTGAACAGATTGGTATGCGCGGAATTCCGGTAACAGGTATTACATTTAACGGTACGGTTGCCCAGTTTGTCGTTGTAAATGATTATCTGGATGCCATTGTCGATATAAATAAGAGTGAAAGCGGTGAAGAGACAGACGTTGTAGGTGAAAACAACATGGATCGTGTAGACTGTCTGAAAGCAAAAGCTTTATTAAAACTGAAAATGAGAAAGAAAGATCAGGAAAATCGATAAATTGATTTAAAACGTCATATCCCTATATATATAGGGATGTGGCGTTTTTTTGGCTATATTATAGAAAAAAGAAATATTGTCAGTTATTTTGTGAAAAAATAAATTAATTGACAGAAATATCGCCCATGTGATATAACGACGATATAGGAATTCGGGGAATGTGAATCTAATGTGTGGAAGGGAGGGACAATGAGGTGAAAGAGAATGGGAGGATATTTCTAAAGGCTGCTGCTGCCGGCATAACGATCGGCATTGGGGGAGCGGTCTATTTGACGCTGGAAAATAGAGTGATCGGAGCGGTGCTTTTTGGTGTGGGTCTCTATACGATTGTGCTGAATGGACTTTTTCTATACACGGGAAAAGTCGGATATCTTATAAGTGCCAAAGATAAAAAAGCATATATTTTACAGCTTATTTTCACATGGCTGGGGAATTTTGCAGGAACAGCGCTTGCAGCAGCTGCCATTTCAGCAACGAGAATCAGAAATCTTAGAAGAACGGCAGAAGTAATCTGTAAGACAAAACTTGCGGATACACCGCATAGCATTTTGATTCTGGCAGTATTTTGCGGAATACTGATGTATGTTGCGGTAGATGGATTTCGTGAAAAAGGCAATCCATTGATCTTATTTTTTTGCGTTACTGTTTTCATATTGTGTGGTTTTGAACATTGTATCGCGAATATGTTTTACTTTTCATTGGCAGGAGCATGGTCATTGCGGGCTGTCATATATCTTTTGCTCATGACATTGGGAAACAGTGTCGGCGGAATTTTGCTGCCGCTGGTCAAAAAAGTATAATGAAAAAAATAATATATTTATAGACAGTTTCGATATTGTAAAAAAAATGAGAATCATGGGAACCCCTGTAATTACTGGGGAAATTGCAGATATGTGAAAATAGCAACAAATATGTGAAAAATATAACGATTAAATTGTGCTAAATACACAAAAATGGAGTTGACAAAACAAAATTAAGGTGTTTATAATTAAGAAAAATAAAGAGCAGACATTGGTTGAAAAATCCGAGAGAGCTCTTCCGGTAGAACGGAAGCGCCGAAGGGGCAAGGAATCATCTGAAACTCTCAGGCACAGGAATCGGGTTTGGACATAACTCTGAAGAAAAACGACAGGGAAATTTAAGATCTGGAAAGGTCTTGGGTTTCCCTGTTTTTGTAGTATGGAATGGAACACATATCATGCCATAGTCTTTGTTGACAGAGGGAAAGCTTAATGAAGGAGGAAGAGAACATGGAACTAAAAACCCCACTTTATGATGCCCATGTAAAAGCAGGAGGGAAGATCGTACCTTTTGGAGGCTATTTGCTGCCGGTTCAATATGAAACAGGTGTAATCAAAGAGCATATGGCAGTTCGGACACAGGCAGGCTTATTTGACGTATCACACATGGGAGAAGTATTGTGCGAAGGAAAAGACGCATTAGCGAATCTCCAGATGCTTCTTACGAATAATTTTGACAACATGGTAGATGGTCAGGCAAGATACAGTCCGATGTGTAATGAAAATGGCGGAACGGTTGACGATCTGATCGTATACAAGAAATCAGAAGAACATTATTTCATTGTTGTGAATGCTGCCAACAAAGATAAAGATTTTCAGTGGATGCTGGATCACCAATTCGGAGATGTGACATTTACGGATGTATCAGATCGCTGGGCGCAGCTTGCACTGCAGGGACCGAAAGCAATGGAAATCCTGAGGAAGCTTACAGAAGAAGCGTGTATTCCTAAAAAATATTACCATGCAGTGTTTGGAGCAGAGGTGGCAGGAATTCCGTGTATCGTATCTAAGACCGGATATACCGGAGAGGACGGTGTAGAGTTATATCTGGACAGCAGCAACGCAGAGAAGATGTGGGATATTCTTTTGGAAAATGGAAAAGAAGAAGGTTTGATCCCTTGCGGGCTTGGAGCGAGAGACACACTTCGAATGGAAGCAGCAATGCCGCTCTATGGACATGAGATGGACGACGAGGTATCACCTCTGGAGACGGGGCTTGGCTTTGCAGTGAAAATGGCAAAAGAAAACTTTATCGGCAAAGCCGCGTTAGAAGCTAACGAAGGACAGAAGAGACAAAGAATCGGACTGAAGGTAACCGGACGGGGAATTATAAGAGAGCATCAGGATGTTTTGCTGGGCGGAGAGAAAATCGGTGTTACGACATCAGGAACACACTGTCCGTATTTGGGATACCCGATCGCAATGGCGCTGGTTTCTGAAGGAAGCACAGAGCTTGGCTCCAAAGTGGAAGTAGAGGTAAGAGGACGGAAGGTAGAAGCGGAAGTTACTGCATTACCGTTTTACAAGAGAAGCAAATAAGAACACCAATCAAATAAAATCAATAATAATCAAAGAAAAGGAGAATTTAACATGGAATTAAGAGAAGAATTATTGTATTCAAAATCACACGAGTGGGTAAAAGAAGAGGGAGAAGAAATGGTCATCGGTTTAACAGATTATGCACAGTCAGAGCTAGGGGATCTGGTATTTGTGAACCTTCCGGAAGAAGGCGATGAATTGACCGTTGGAGAGGCATTTGCCGATGTGGAATCTGTTAAAGCGGTTTCAGATGTCTACGCGCCGGTAGCGGGAACAGTAAGTGAAATCAACGAAGAGCTTCTGGATGCACCGGAAAAGATTAACGAGGCCCCTTATGAGGCATGGCTTGTAAGAGTAAAAGATGTGACAGAAAAAGAAGCGCTGTTATCGGCAGAAGAATATCAAGCATTTGTAGAGAGTGAACAGTAAGAGCAACGAGAGAAATAAAAAGGTGGTGAGCGATATGGGAAGTTATGTTCCGGGTACAGAACAGGAACGGACAGAGATGCTTCGGGAAATTGGATTTGAATCTATAGAGCAGTTGTTTGCACATATTCCGGAAGAAGTAAAAGTAAAGGATGGATTTCAAATTCCGGAAGGTATGTCAGAGTTTGAAGTAAGAAAAACGATGCAGAAAATCGCACAAAAAAATAAAGTATTCCCGGTTGTCTTCAGAGGTGCAGGAGCCTATAGACATTTTATCCCATCGGTTGTAAAAAGCGTGATCAGCAAAGAAAATCTGATGACAGCCTATACCCCGTATCAGGCAGAAGTAAGTCAGGGAATCTTGCAGTCCATATTTGAATATCAGACGATGATCAGTGATCTGACCGGAATGGATGCATCCAACGCTTCCGTATATGATGGGGCGACTGCAGCCGCAGAAGGAATTGCAATGTGCAGAGACAGAAAGAGAAGTAAAGCACTGGTTTCCGAAACAGTGGACCCAAAAGTTCTGGATGTAATCAAAACATATTGTTTCGGAAATGGAATGGAGATTGTATTTGTTCCTTCCAAGGATGGAGTGACAGATACAGAGGCGTTAAAAGAGCTGGTCGATAAAGAGACTGCATGTGTATATATTCAGCATCCGAATTATTGCGGATATCTGGAAGAGGCTGAGCTGATTGGTGAGATTGCACACGAATCAGGCGCGAAATACATTATGGGAGTGAATCCGATCTCGCTTGGTGTATTAAAAACACCGAAGGAATACGGAGCAGATGTGGCAGTTGGCGAAGGACAGCCGCTTGGACTTCCACTTGCATTCGGAGGTCCATATCTTGGATTTATGGCGTGTGTAGCAGCAATGACGAGAAAACTTCCGGGACGAATTGTAGGACAGACGACAGATCACAATGGAAAGACGGGATATGTTCTTACGCTGCAGGCAAGAGAACAACATATCCGCAGAGAGAAAGCATCCAGCAACATCTGTTCGAATCAGGCATTATGCGCGCTGGCAGTCGGAGTGTATCTGGCAGCAATGGGAAATGAAGGACTTAGAAAAGCAGCAGTTCAGTGTACTTCAAAAGCACATTATATGGCGGCACGTCTTCAGGACGCGGGATGCAGACTGGAAAATGAAAGAGAATTTTTCCATGAGTTCGTAACCGTATCAGAGACTCCGGCAGAGAAGATACTGGAAGCGTTGGAAGAAGAGGGAATTCTGGGAGGATATCCACTGGATGAACATAGAATTTTGTGGTGCTGTACGGAGATGAACAGTAAAGAAGAAATCGACCGGACGGCAGCAATCGTAAAGGAGGTGTAATGGATGTTAATATTTGAAAAAGGAAAAGAAGGAAGAGGATTAAGCCTCCTCCCGGAGTGTGATGTAGAAGTTGTGCTCCCGGAAGAAAAAGACAGAAGAGAAGAAAAACTTCACCTTCCTCAATTATCGGAAAATGAACTTAGCAGACATTACACAGAATTGGCGAAGAAGTGTCATGGAGTCAATGACGGGTTCTATCCACTTGGTTCCTGTACGATGAAGTATAATCCGAAGATCAATGAAGATATGGCAGCGCTGGATGGCTTTACGCAGATTCATCCACTTCAGCCGGAACATACAGTGCAGGGGTGTCTGGAAGTGCTTAAGATGGCGGAATGTTATTTGAGCGAAATTACGGGAATGGATCACGTGACCTTCCAGCCGGCAGCAGGGGCACACGGAGAGTTTACCGGTCTTCTGCTTATCAAGGCTTATCATGAAAGCAGAGGCGACAAGAAGCGTACCAAGATCATTGTTCCGGATTCCGCGCACGGAACGAATCCGGCAAGTGCGGTGATGGCAGGCTACTCGGTAGTCAGTATTCCTTCCGGTGCGGATGGATGTGTGGATCTCGAGAAACTGCGTGAGGCAGTGGGCGAAGATACAGCAGGACTTATGCTTACCAATCCGAATACAGTAGGACTATTTGATAAAAACATTTTGGAGATTACGAAAATTATCCATGAGTGCGGAGGGTTGTGTTATTATGACGGGGCGAATCTGAATGCGGTTATGGGAACAGTTAGACCGGGCGATATGGGATTTGATGTCATTCATTTGAATCTTCATAAAACCTTCTCTACTCCGCACGGAGGAGGCGGCCCGGGAAGCGGTCCTGTCGGATGTAAGGAGCTTCTGGCAGAATTTCTCCCATCAGTAAGTGTAGAAGGAGAAGACCGGCTTTCCTTTGTAAAAGCCCGCCACAGTATAGGCGAGGTAAAGAGCTTCTATGGGAATTTCTTAGTTGTTGTGAGAGCGCTGACCTATTTAATGACGCTTGGAAAAGAAGGAATACCGGAAGTAAGTCAGAATGCAGTGCTGAATGCAAATTATATGATGAACAAGCTGAAAGATCTCTATACGATGGCTTATGATGAAGTGTGTATGCATGAGTTTGTTATGAGCCTTGCAGATCTGAAGAAAAAAACCGGTGTGTCTGCGATGGATATAGCCAAAGGACTTCTGGACAACGGAATCCATCCACCGACAATGTACTTCCCTCTGATCGTAGACGAGGCGCTTATGGTTGAGCCGACAGAGACGGAATCAAAAGAGACACTGGACGAGGCGGTTGCAGTATTTCGAAATTTGTACGAAATGGCAGAGAAGGAGGCGGAGAGCCTTCACAGTGCGCCGGTGACAACTCCGGTGACAAGGCTGGATGAAGTGGGAGCTGCAAGACATCCGGTTTTAAGATATGAATTTTCATAAATAATAAGATGGAGTGTAAGAAAATGATCGAGCAATTGACTTATATAGAAACTGACAATACACATCCATATAAAAATCTGGCGGTGGAGGAGTATCTGCTTCTTCACTGCCGGGAAAACGAGTGCATCTTATACCTCTGGCAGAATCAGAACACGGTAGTGGCGGGCAGAAATCAGAATGTCTGGAAAGAGTGCCTGGTAAGTCGTCTGGAGGAAGATAATGGGCACATTGTCCGCAGACTTTCAGGAGGCGGAGCAGTCTATCATGATCTGGGAAATCTCAATTTTACATTTCTTGTACGAAAAGAAAATTATGATGTGTCAAAACAATTGGATGTCATCTTAAAAGCAGTTCAGAAACTGGGAATTGCGGCAGAAAAATCCGGTAGAAATGATATTCTTGCAGATGGACGTAAGTTTTCAGGGAATGCATTTTATGAAAAAGGCGACCACTGTTACCACCACGGGACGTTGATGGTAAACGTAAATATGGAAGACTTATCAAAATATCTGACGGTGTCAAAAGAGAAACTGGAATCCAAGGGGGTGGATTCTGTGCGCTCAAGAGTGGTAAATCTGTCAGAATATGTTCCGGAGCTTTCCATTGATCTGTTAAAAGAGAAGCTTCGGGAAGCATTTGGAGAGGTCTATGGATTACCGGTGAACACATGTGAGACAGAAGATCTGAATGAAAAGGAAATCAAAGAGCGGACCATACATTTTGCTTCGTGGGATTGGATCTTTGGTAAGAAACTGGACTTTCAATATGAATTATCGCACCGTTTCAGTTGGGGAGAAGTGGTGCTGCAGATGAAAGTAAAAGACGGAAGAATTGAAGAAGCGAACGTGTATTCAGATGCTATGAAATCGGATTTGATTCTTGCGGTGAAGAAGTATCTTCGTAATATCCGATATGAAAGGAATGCAATCTGCGCAGAACTTGGGCTTTACTGGTCAGAAGACCGGGAAGAAGAGCAGATGATGAAGGAAATCATTGCATGGATCAGAACCGTGGATTTATAAAGGAGTGCTTTATGGGAGAGAGATTTGATGTAATTGTGATCGGTGCCGGACCAGGAGGATATGTGGCGGCAATCAAATGTGCCAAAGCAGGGCTTCGGACGGCAATTGTAGAAAATAGAAGAGTTGGAGGAACCTGTCTTAACAGAGGCTGTATTCCGGCAAAAGCAATGATTCATGCGTCCTCTTTGTATCGGGAGATGCAGGGAGCGGAAAAATTCGGAGTCAGTGCAGAAGGGATTGCCTTTGACTATGAGAAGATTGTCTCATACAAAGAAGAAACAACGGAAAAGCTTTGCCAGGGAATCGAGCAGCTGTTGAAAGGAAATGGCGTAACTATTTTATGCGGAAAAGGAAGCCTGGAACAGGAGCATAAGGTGAAGGTGACCGGGGAAGAGTCGGAAGAATATTATGATGCGGAGCATGTGATTTTAGCGGCGGGTTCAAAGCCTGTGATACTGCCGATACCGGGGCTGGAACTTCCGGGGGTGCTTACGAGTGATGAATTGTTCCGGTTAAAGGAAATGCCGGAGAGTCTTGTAATTATCGGGGGCGGTGTGATCAGCGTGGAATTTGCAAGTGTGTATGCAAATCTGGGATGCAAAGTGACCATAGTAGAAGCGATGCCAAGGCTGATTCCGAATATGGACAAAGAGATCTCGCAGAATTTGAAAATGATCTTAAAGAAACGCGGAGTGGATATTCATACTTCTGCCTCGGTACAGAGAGTGGAACAAGAAGGGGAACTGTACACCTGTGTATTTACGGAGAAGGAACAAGAAGTTCGTGTATCAGCAAAGTATGTGTTGTGTGCGATAGGAAGGTGTCCGAATACAGAAGGATTGTTCGGCGAAGGCGTGTCACCGGAAATGGAACGGGGGCGAATTGTTGTGGATGAAAATTTCCAAAGCAGTCTTCCGAATGTTTATGCAATCGGAGATCTTGTCAAGGGGATGCAGCTTGCCCATCTTGCCAGCGCGCAGGGGATGCATGTTGCGGAAATACTTGCAAAAGAAGCACCATCCGTAGATCTTGCCATTGTTCCGGGGTGTGTATATACAGATCCGGAAATTGCTTCGGCAGGCATAACGGAGGATGAGGCAAAAGAAAAAGGGCTGGAAATAAAAACAGGAAAGTTCATTATGAGCGCAAATGGCAAGAGCCTGATCACGAAAGAAGAAAGAGGTTTTATTAAGATAGTCGCAGAGAAAGAGACAGATGTGATTCTCGGTGCACAGATGATGTGTGCAAGGGCAACGGATATGATCGGAGAACTTGTTACTGCGATGACAAACCGTATGACGGTGCAGCAGCTTTTGCGGGGAATGAGAGCGCATCCTACATATAACGAGGGAGTGCAGGAGGCGCTGGAGGAGATCCTCGGAGGTGCGGTGCATGTAATGCCGAAGAAGAAGCCGGCGAAATAAGAGGAAAAAGATTGCGTGATTTTTAGAGGAAAGAATCGGAAAGGAAGGTATGTGAGATGGGATTTAAAAGTGATATCGAGATTGCACAGGAAGCGGAAATGAAAGTAATTAATGAGGTTGCGGATTCGATCGGAATACCGGATAAATATGTAGAGAATTATGGTAAATATAAAGCGAAAATTGATTATCGCTATTATACGGATGAATTAGAAGAACGAAAAGATGCGAAGTTAGTCCTTGTGACGGCGATCAATCCCACACCTGCAGGAGAAGGAAAGACAACGACGACGATTGGGCTTGCTGACGCTATGAACCGTCTGGGTAAGAAGACCATGGTGGCGTTAAGAGAGCCATCACTTGGACCGGTATTTGGTGTCAAAGGAGGAGCGGCCGGAGGAGGATATGCACAGGTTGTTCCGATGGAGGACATTAATCTTCATTTTACAGGAGACCTTCATGCAATTGGTGCGGCAAATAACCTGATCGCGGCAATGCTGGATAATCATATTCATCAGGGAAATGCACTGGATATCGATACAAATAAAGTAACATGGAGAAGATGTGTGGATATGAACGACCGTCAGCTGAGAAGTATTGTAGACGGACTGGGAGCAAAAGCGGATGGTGTGACCAGACAGGACGGATTCGACATTACGGTTGCATCTGAGATCATGGCTGTTTTCTGTCTGGCAAAAGACGTCTTAGACCTGAAGGAACGTGTATCTAAAATTATCGTGGCGTATTCCAGAGAGGGGAAACCGATCACAGCAGGCGATCTTCATGCAGAAGGGGCTGTTGCTGCACTTCTTAAAGATGCGTTGAAACCAAATCTTGTACAGACATTGGAGGGAACGCCGGCATTTATTCATGGCGGACCGTTTGCCAATATCGCACATGGATGCAACAGTGTGATTGCAACAAGAATGGGAATGAAATTATCGGATTATATGATTACAGAAGCAGGATTCGGCGCGGATCTAGGCGCTGAGAAATTTATTGATATTAAGTGCAGAATGTCAGGACTTTGTCCGAATGCAGTTGTTTTAGTTGCAACCATCAAGGCGTTGAAGTATAATGGCGGTGTGGCAAAAGCGGATCTGCAGCAGGAGAATCTGGATGCACTTGAGAAAGGAATCCCGAATCTCTTGAAACATATAGAGAATATTACAAACGTTTATCACCTCCCGGTCGTTGTTGCGATTAATGCATTTCCGACGGATACGAAGGAAGAGCTTGAGCTTGTGCGTGAAAAATGTAAAGAGCTCGGTGTAAATGTTGCGTTGTCTGAAGTGTGGGCAAAAGGCGGCGAAGGAGGAGAAGAGCTTGCAAAAGAAGTACTTCGCCTCTGCGAAGGGGACAGTACCATGAAGTTTGTCTATGATGTGGAAGCTTCCGTGAAAGAGAAGATCGAAGCGATTGCGACAAAAGTATACGGAGCGGACGGTGTTGATTATACACCGAAGGCGAATAAAGAGATTAAAAATCTGGAAGCGATCGGACTTGGAAACCTTCCGGTCTGCATGGCAAAGAACCAATATTCCTTAACGGACGATGCGAAGAAACTTGGAAGACCGAGTGGATTCAGAATTACGATCCGTGATATTACTGCATCCGCAGGAGCAGGATTCTTGGTGGCATTGACAGGAGATATTATGAAGATGCCGGGACTTCCAAAAGTTCCGTCAGCGGAGAAAATCGATGTAGATGCAAATGGTGTGATTTCTGGATTGTTTTAAGGAGAAGAACAGATGATGATGCTAGAACAAAAAACAACAGAATTCTTAGATGTTTTGTCTTCGTCAGCGCCGGTTCCCGGCGGCGGCGGAGCGTCTGCAGCAGTGGGAGCATTTGCTTCTGCGCTTGGAATGATGGTGACGAATCTTACGATCGGTAAGAAGAAATATATCGACGTGGAAGCGGAGATGGAGGACATAAGAAGTCGCTTAGAGGCGCTTCAACAAGAGCTTGTCGGACTTACGGACCGGGATGCGGAAGCCTTTGAGCCTTTGTCGAGAGCTTATGGACTTCCGAAAGAAACCGAGGAACAGAGGATCGAGAAAGAAAGAGTGATGGAAAAAGCGCTCTACGAAGCAAGCGTTGTGCCGCTTCAGATTATGAAGACCGTGTTCCGGGTGATGGAAGATCTGGAAGTGCTTGGAGAGAAAGGAAGCCGCCTTGCGGTCAGTGATGTAGGTGTCGCAGTCTTATTTGCGCGTGCGGCGCTGGAAGGAGCTTCTCTTAACATCTATATTAATACCCGGTTAATGAAGAATCGGGAACAGGCAGAACGGTTAAACAAAGAATCGGATGAGCTGATCGCAGAGGCCGGCAGGTTACAGGAGAAAATATATACGGGCGTGCTTGCTAAGATTCGATAGGAGGAAGCAATGAGTGTATTAATGAAAGGGGCTGACGTGGCAAATGCCATGAAAGAAGAGCTCATAGAGAAAACGAACCATCTGAAAGAACAGGGAGTTACTCCGTGCCTTGCCATTGTGAGGGTAGGAAGCCGACCGGATGACCTCTCTTACGAACGCGGTGCAAAAAAACGGATGGAAATGATCGGGATTGAATGTCGGATTGTGGAACTTGCAGAGGACATTGAACAGAAAGAATTTGAGAGAGCATTTGAAAAAGTGAATGATGACCCTTCGGTTCACGGAATTCTTCTGTTTCGTCCGCTTCCCGGACATCTTGATGAAGAAGCAATAAAAGCCATGATTCGCCCGGAAAAGGATATGGATTGTATGAGCCCGGTCAATATAGCGAAAGTATTTGCCGGAGATGAAACAGGTTATGCGCCATGTACCGCAGAGGCGGTAGTAGAAATGCTTGATCATTATGGGATTGATGTGACAGGGAAACGCGTAACGGTAGTGGGAAGAAGTATGGTAGTGGGAAAACCGCTTGCCATGATGCTTTTGAAAAAGCATGCAACCATTACGGTCTGTCATACAAGAACAGTGGAACTTGCAAAGACTTGTCGAGAAGCTGAAATTTTGGTGGCAGCAGCAGGTAAAGCGAAGATGATAACAGCAGATATGGTAGGAGACGACGCTGTTGTGGCAGACGTGGGAATTAATGTGGATGAATCCGGAAATCTCTGCGGAGATGTAGATTTTGATGCAGTAGAGCCGAAGACATCTTATATCAGCCCGGTGCCAAGAGGAGTCGGAAGTATTACAACGTCGGTGCTTGCAAAGCATGTGGTATGTGCTGCAATGAGACAGGCGGAAAATGAATAAAATAATTGCTGTATAGCTCCATTGCGAAACAGGTTCCCCCTTTGCAGTGGAGCTAAAACTATTACTGAATGAGAAAGGAAAACTATGTTATACGAAGAAGCAAGGGTATATTTGGATAGTGTATCAAAATACGGAAGTGTACTTGGTCTTGACAGTATAAAAAATTTGTTAGAAGAGTTGGGAAATCCACAAAAAGAGCTGACTTTTATACATATCGCAGGTACCAATGGAAAGGGGTCTATTCTCGCATATCTGTCTACAATCTTGACGGAAGCGGGATATCGGACCGGGAGATATATCTCTCCTACCGTAATCGGATATTTGGAAAGATTTCAGATTGACGGAGCATTTATGGAGGAAGAAGAGCTTGCAAGGCTCACCTGCCATGTGAAAGCGGCGGTGGAAAGGCTTGTGGAGAAGGGTAAACCATCCCCGACGGTATTTGAGATAGAGACGGCGATCGCCTTTTTGTATTTCAAGGAAAACGGGTGTGATTTTGTTGTATTGGAGTCCGGTTTGGGCGGACTGATGGATGCGACCAATGTAATTGAGAATCCGAAGCTGTGTGTGTTTGCGTCTGTGAGTATGGATCACATTGGAGTTCTTGGAAATACATTAGAAGAAATTGCAAGGGACAAAGCGGGAATCATCAAGAAGGGTGCCGAGGTGGTTACCGGAAGACAGGCTGCGTGTGTGAAGAGCGTGCTGGAAGAGACTTCCTGTGTAAAGGGATGCCGGATAACGGAGGCGGATCTTGAGAAGCTTGAGGTGGTCAGGCGGGCTCTTGAAACGCAAGCATTCACGTATGGCGAATTTGAAGAAATGGAGATTCGTTTGGCGGGACAGCATCAGATTGAAAATGCGGTTACTGTTTTGGAAGCGGTTAGGGCGCTCAGACGGCAGGGTGTAGATATTTCAGATACTGCTGTGAGAGCGGGGCTTCGAAAGACAAGGTGGCCTGGACGGATGATGGTGCTTGAAAAACACCCGTTAGTGATCGCGGACGGAGCGCATAATGAAGACGCTGTGCGGCGCCTTGCAGAAAATTTGGATATTTATTTGAAGGGAAAGAAAGTAACTGCTGTTCTTGGCGTATTCAAAGATAAGGAATATGAGAAAATGATTGGGATAATGACGCCTTATCTTGATTATGTTTATGCCATAGACCTTCCTAATCGGGACAGAACTTTGGCGAAAGAAGAGCTCTGTGAGGTTCTGGCGAAATATGGAATCGGTGCAGAACCGGCAGTTCACATAGAGCAGGCATTGGTGCAGGCAAAAAAACGAGCAGGAAAAGATGGCGTGGTACTTGCATTTGGTTCCTTATCCTATCTTGGAGAAGTGATCCGTTTGGAAGAAAATGCGGAAAGGAAGTAGAAAATGGTAGATAGAGAGAAAGTAGAACGTGCAGTACGACTGCTGCTGGAAGGAATCGGTGAAGATGTGACAAGGGAAGGTCTTGTCGAAACTCCTGCGAGAATTGCCAGAATGTATGAGGAGATCTGCAGCGGAATGGATGAAGACGCAAAAGAGCATTTGCGGAAAACATTTACGGTTGACAATAATGAGATGGTATTAGAAAAAGATATTACATTTTATTCTATGTGTGAACACCATATGCTCCCATTTTACGGCAAGGTTCATGTGGCATATATTCCGGATGGAAAAGTGGCTGGGTTAAGTAAGCTTGCAAGAACGGTAGAAGTGTATGCGAAGCGGCTGCAGCTTCAGGAGCAGATGACAGCGCAGATCGCGGATGCGCTGATGGAACACTTGTGTCCGAAAGGTGTGATAGTTATGGTAGAAGCAGAACATCTGTGTATGACTATGCGCGGTGTGAAAAAGCCGGGAACAACGACGGTGAGCGTCGTGACAAGAGGCACGTTTAAAGAAGACGAACAACTTAGAAATCTGTTCTTTCAGATGCTGGGCAGGTAAGCGATGATGGAGAAAGTGCAGAAACTATACAGGCATCCGCTCTATCGGGAATGTCTGGAGAAAAATAAAAAAACAGAAGAGACGCGTATATTTTGTAAGCACGGAATGGAGCATTTTATGGATGTGGCGAGGATCGCGTACATATTGTCTGCAGACAGAGCTTATGCTGTTTCGAAAGAAATAATCTATGCGGCGGCGCTTCTTCATGATATTGGAAAATGGAAGCAGTATGAAGACGGCACACCGCATGAGAAGGCGTCGGCAGACCTTGCGGAACAAATTCTTGCAGCGTCCGGTTTCTCGGAAGAAGATCAGGTGCAGGTGCTGGACGCTATTTTAAAGCACAGAAAAAAGGGAAAACAGAAAGAGGAAAATCCTCTTGCGGAGCTTTTGTACGATGCAGATAAACTGTCGCGAGCCTGTTATGCGTGCGAAGCGCGGGAATTATGTGGTTGGAGCGAAGAAAAGAAAAATCATAACATTGTCTGGTAGACAGTGAGACGGGAAGGATAAGGCATGAAGATAGGAAACAGAGAATTTGATACGAAAAATCATACTTATATTATGGGGATTTTAAATGTGACTCCTGATTCTTTTTCGGATGGCGGAAAATGGAACGACTATGACAGAGCGATGAATCATGTGGAAGAAATGCAGAAAAGCGGTTGTGATATTTTGGATATTGGCGGAGAGTCGACAAGGCCCGGACATCATCAGATCAGTGAAGCGGAGGAAATAGCAAGGGTTACTCCTCTCGTTGAATCAGTAAAGAAAAATTTTAATCTTCCGGTATCTATCGACACATATAAGAGCAACGTTGCGGAAGCGGCGCTTTTAGCCGGAGCGGACCTGGTAAATGACATCTGGGGATTTCTCTATGATCCAAAGATGGCATCGGTTGTGAAAAAGTATGGAGCATCGTGCTGTCTGATGCACAATCGTTCGGAAGCGGTATATGAGAATTTTTTAGAGGATATGTGCGCGGATCTTGAAAAGTGTGTGGAAGCAGCTAAAAAAGCTGGAATTGAAGAGGATAAGATTATGCTTGACCCCGGGGTTGGGTTTGGCAAGACTTATGAGATGAATCTTGATGTTATGAAGCATCTTGATTTATTTTCAAAACTTGGGTATCCAATGCTGCTTGGCACATCAAGGAAATCTATGATTGGCCTGACACTTGACCTTCCGGTAACGGAAAGAGAAGAGGGAACACTTGTAACAACGGTGATGGCGGTGCAGCAGCGATATGGGTTTGTGCGTGTGCATGATGTAGAGAAAAACCGCAGAGCGATTCAGATGACGGAAGCAATTTTAAGGAGAGCATAATGGACTGTATAAAAATAGAGAACCTGGAGATATTTTCCAACCATGGGGTATTTCCGGAAGAGACAAAATTAGGGCAGAAATTTCAGATAAGCTGTGTCTTATCTCTTGATACGAGAGAAGCCGGAAAGACGGATGATCTGAACAAATCAGTGAATTATGGTACGGTTTGCCATCTTATAAAGAAGGAGATGGAAGAGCATACCTTTATGTTGATTGAGGCTGTGGCTGAACATTTGGCGGATGTGATTTTGACGTTTGATACGTGCATTCGTGAGGTGGAAGTAGAAGTTAAAAAACCGTGGGCGCCAATCGGACTTCCGCTTGATACGGTGTCGGTGAAGATTCGTCGTAAATGGCATGAGGTCTATGTAGCGTTGGGCTCCAATATGGGCGATAAGAGAGGTTACATTGAGCAGGCCGTAGAAAAAATAGAAGATACGAAAAACTGCCGGGTGGAATGTGTGTCGGAGCTTTTAGAAACGGAACCATACGGAGAGGTTGAGCAGGATCAATTCTTAAATGGTGCGTTGAAGCTTTGGACGACTTTCAGTCCTGAAGAACTTCTTGAGCGGATTCACGAGATTGAACAAGAAGCAGGAAGAGAGCGCTTGATTCATTGGGGACCCAGAACGCTGGACCTTGATATTCTTCTCTATGACGATGAAGTGATTGGTGAGAACGAACTGTGCATTCCACATGTAGATATGCAGAATCGCCAGTTTGTTCTGGAACCAATGGTTGAAATTGCTCCATATAAACGCCATCCTGTTTATGGGAAAACAATGAAAGAACTTCTGGAAGATCTGATCTCCAAAAATTAGATAATATGTACGAAAAAGAAAAGACACGATGCTTCGAAACATCGTGTCCTTTCTTTTTGGTATGTCATTGAGAGGTTTTCCTCGTTGCATTGCAGTTTTGTTTGTATATACAAAGCTGGGGAATGCTCCTCTGATTGAAGAGGAAAAGTATATATAATAATTGGAGTTCACTGCTGCAGGACGATTCTTGGGGAAAATTGTCGGCAACAGCGTAACTGCAATAACAACCTTTATTTAGGTTGGTATCAATATAGCACTTCTTTTTTTTAGTGTCAACGCCAAAAGAATAAAAAAATATAGATTTGTATATTTATACAATTGAGAAGTAAAAATGTAAAAATACTTTGTGCGAGTTTAACAATGTACAAATGCGATACTGCACTATAAGAAAGCACACAAAAAATAACTTTACGGAAAACCGGAAATTTTTCGTAAAGTTATTCTTGATAAGAGTGGAATATACATAGTTTAAATAAAAAAGGTGAAAATCTCGAAAAACAAGATTTTCACCTTTTGCTTTATAGAATAATTGATGGAAAGATAGCTATTTGTTGAATGCCGGAGCAATAGGAGTACAAGCAATCTCAGGATGCTTTTCCTTCATCCATTGGATGAAACTATCGGAAGTTCCTTCGGTAAAAGACTCTTTGTCAAGCATAACGCCTTCAATACCATCCTTAGACGTTAGCTTTAAGTATGTCTTAGCTTCTTCTAATTTCACAATTTCAGACCATTCTACTTTGTTGTTAGATTTTCCGTTGATATAAAGGGAAATGTTCTTTTCCCCGAGAATGACTTTGCAGGTCCAGTTCTTTTCGTTAAAATATTTCTGGCGTGTGAGACGGAATGTCTTGTCTGCATGCATCCATGGGAAACATACACCTCTATATACAGCGACAAATACTAAAAAGACACCAATGGTTTTCCATCTTGGAGTAACAGGTGCCTGATCAAAATAGAACCACCCGAATATTCCGGCTGCAAAAATGATAACCCACAGATAAAAAGAGCGTAATTTCCAAAATTTAGGCGTTGCCCATTTAGTGTAACGCCTTCTAGTCATAACATATTCGTTTACAAACATAATATATTCTCCGATTTTCCAGTTGTAATGATAAGTAATATTTGAGTTTTTCCTTAATTATATAATGACCATCCATAGGGATGGCCATTATATGGATTGTATGTAAAATTAATATAATTATACAACAATTAAGCTCTAGCTTTTGCGTCTTTTCTAGCTGCGCTGATCAATGTGTAAGATGTCCACAGAAGAACTACACAGATTAAGTTGATGAGCCAGAACATTGGAAGACCTGTTACAACTTTCCATGCAATGAATACACCAATACATCCGCCAAGAGCGTTACCGATTGTGTGTGGTACGTCATATCTGTGTGTTTTAATAAACTCGATAGAACAAGCTGGCATCAGACATGCGCAAGATCCCATGAATACAGGGAAGCAAGCAGTAGCGTCAATGCCAAGTAACAGACATGTAGCCATACAAGGAGCATAAAGACCAAATCCAATATCCATAAGAGCGCCCCAAAGGATGTTAAGACCGGCAGCTACAATCAGCTTCCAACCTGTTAAAGTTGTTGCTGTACCAACCAGACCGAAAGGTCCAACACCTGTGTTTTTACAAAGCATAACAATTGCAAGTGGAATCATGATAATACCAAGAGACCATCTGATCTTGTTACGTGGCCATTTTGTAACGATTGTTGCGAATCCGAAAGATCCGATAGCAGCACATACATACATGATGATGAGGAAGACAGGATCACAATCTACAGAAGCTGTGAAAATGAATGCCTCAAAAATAACTGGGAAAGTATCACCAACATTCAATGTACCAGGAATATCGATATCATCAATCTGGTTAAATAATTTATACATGAATGTAGATGGAGCATAAGAACCGCAACCCAGTGTATCAAGGAAGTTGGCAATGATACCTACTGTGAAACCAGAAGCCCATTGCTTACCTGTTGCGCTTTTCAGAGCATCCTTACGATTCTTTGCAACGTCAACGATAAGTCCGATACCGGTTCCAGCAGCAAGAGCCCCGAATAAAATTTGAAGTACTAGTAACATAAAACATCCCTCCAGATCATAAAATATTAAATTGTAAATGAAACAAGCATATGCATATTGTACAAAAAATAATCATTGATACCCCGATTTTATCGCAGATTATATAAAATATGAATGCTTCTTTACGGAAATTTTACCAGTAATCTTGTTAAAAGTCAATGAAAATAAATGAAAAAAGCATGTAAAAACACAATGTCGTTAACTTAAGAAGAAATATATGTAGTGAGAATATCCTGCATATATTTCTTCTTTTTTCTATACAAACAATTGTATATATTGTATAATTGTAGTGAGAAAAATATGAGGTGATGGCATGTTTATAAAGATTCTTACAAAAAAATACAATGGAGCAACTCACTATTATGCCAGCCTCGTAGAAAATAAACGTGTTAATGGCAAGGTTGTGCAAACTGTTAAGGCAAATCTTGGTCCTGTTACAGAGGAACAAATACCGTATCTAAAAGCAGCCTATGCCAAGAAAAAGCCCCGTCTTGTTTATGACGATTAATTAACGCAGGAGGTTTGTAGTGAGAAAATCCCAGGTTCTATTCTTAAATGATCAATCTACCATTAGAACAGAGTCCTTTTTGGACCTTTGCCGCAATAGTCCTAACGTATTGATCAGACGAAGAAAAATGCCAACGGAAGATCTTATATACTCCATGATTAACAGAAAAGGGCTTACTCTTAAATTGGAGCTGCGAAATTATATGAAGATTACACATCCCGGAACAGAGATATCTAAACCTGGATATCTGAAGCAACGCATGAAATTAAATCCTGAAGCAATTAAGTTTTTATATCAAAACCATAATAAAAATTTTTATTCAGATCCTGAAATAACCCCATATTTATATAAGGAGCACCTTGTTTTTGCAGTAGATGGTTCTGATATCAACATTCCAACAACCCCCGAAAACCTTGAACGTTTCGGAACTGCAAGCAGAAAAGGTACTAAGCCACAAGCACAGATAGGTCTAGGGTGTTTATACGATGTTCTAAATCGTTTCATAATAGAAAGTGACATTAATCGAGTTAAATTTGACGAAATGAAAATTGCTGAGCAACAGGTTGACAGACTTCCAGAGACTATAGGCGTTACTCGACCTTTTTTTGTTATTATGGATAGAGGTTATCCATCCATTCCATCCTTTTTACGAATGATGGATAAAGGAATTAAATTCGTAGTTCGTCTTAAAACGAGTGACTTTAAAAGCGAACAACAAGCCCTTGCATCTGATGATGAAGATGTCTTAATAAAGTTGACCAAAAGCAGACGCTACCATTACATGGGAACTGAAAATGAAGCACTGGTTATGAGTAGAGAAGGGTTTTTGATACGATTGATAACCGTGCGTCTTGAAAATGGAAATTCAGAAGTTCTTGCAACCAATCTGCCAAGAGATCAGTTTCCACAAGAAGATTTTCGAGAAATATATCATATGCGTTGGCAAATAGAAACAGCATATGAAACATTGAAAGACCGACTACAACTGGAAAACTTTACTGGTACAAAAGCGACATTATTAGAGCAAGATATTTACAGTACTATATATGTAAGTAATCTGGCTGAAGATATTATTTGCGATATTGAAGAACAAAATCAACAGCATCTGAAACAAGATTATAAACATACCATGCAAATCAATCGGTCCATCAGCATAGGACTGCTTAAAAGCGATCTTATCTATATACTTCTGGAATCAGATACAGAGAAGAAAACAAAGTTAATGCAACAGTTGTACGATGAAATCAGCAAAAATGTTGTACCGATTCGACCGGATCGTCATTACAAACGAACCAAAGGACAACTAGCTGGAAATTATTCCAATACACATAAGCGTTGTTTTTAAGCTAATATATATCAAAAGGGACAAGTGCGCTTTCATTTGAAGGATTAGCGCATTACTCTAGCAGTGTCACGTATAAAGAAAATAAAAATTCATAGAATATCATAAAAAATGAACCCAAGACAATTCTATTGTCTACGGGGGTTCATTTTTAAGTTAATGACATTGATTAAAATGTTGATTATGGATGAACCAACTAGAGGTATTGATGTGAATGCGAAGGCTGAAATTCACTCACTTGTAAGAGAATTAGCAGATAATGGGGTGGCTGTTGTTGTAATTTCTTCAGAGATGGAAGAGGTTTTAGCATTGGCAGACAGAGTTATGGTTGTTCATCAAGGAAGGATAAAGGGATATATAGAAGAGGTAGATATGACCACGCCGGAAGATGTTCTGAAAGTGGCATTTCAATAGGAGGTAAGGTATGAAAAAGATAGTGGAGTTTTTTAAATCAACAGCGGGAATGGTATTGATTGTTACGATTCTTGCAGGTGTTGTAGTACATATTATGACTGGAAACTTTTGGACAGCATATAACATTAGTACCTTGACAAGAGCTGCATCATTTATTATCATTGTTAGCTTTGGCCAGACGCTTGTATTGTTGACAGGTGGGATAGATCTTTCGGTAGCAGCAGTGGGATCGGTATCAAGTATGGTCGCCGCAAAACTTATGATTGAGCAAGGAATGAACCCATGGGTATCTATCTTAATTTCCTGCATTGTTGGAATGCTACTTGGAATGGTGAATGGATTATTTATCGCACACCTTCGATTAACACCATTTATTGTTACTTTAGCAACAGGTGAAATTTATAAAGGTATTGTATATATTGTGACTAAGGGTACACCAATTGTTGGTGTTCCAGAGGAAGCTCAATTTCTTGCTAATGGTGTGTTGGGTGGATTCCTTCCTACGATTGTTATTATTATGTTAATTATTTGTATTGTACTTGCAATGGTGCTTCGCTATACAAAATTTGGACGTCATGTATATGCTCTTGGTGGAAATAGAAATTGTGCAAAAATTGTAGGTATTAAAACTGAGAGAGTAGAAGTGTTAGTATATTGTCTAAGTGGTCTTTTGGCTGCTATTGCTGGAGTTATGATGACATGTAAACTGGCATCTTTCCAAGCATCTATAGGAGCAAACTGGGTGAATCCAACAATTTCAGCTTCTGTACTTGGTGGAACTTCAATGACCGGTGGTATTGGTGGTGTTATTGGTACAGTAATAGGTGGACTTCTTAACAGTACAGTGTCCACATCTATTACATTGCTTCGTGTATCTTCTTACTGGGAGACGGTGGTTACTGGTGGGGTCGTACTCGTGGCAGTAACTATTGATGCTATTAAAGAGAACCCTGTAATGCGTGACAAATTTGCGCGTATTATTAAACGTAAATAAGCCTAAGATTAGGCGGGAGGGATAGAAAATATGGAAAATTTAAAAGCATTAGCGTATGAACTCAGAGAAGACACTATAGACATTATTATGTCAGGGAAAGCTGGGCACATCGACATGAGTGTTATGGAGATTTTGACAGAGCTTTATTTTGAGCAGATGAATGTAAGTCCTGAGAACATGGATGATTCAAATCGTGATAAATTCGTAATGAGTAAAGGACACTCTGTAGAAGCTTATTATGCAGTGCTGGCCAAAAAAGGTTTTCTGGACAGAGATGACGTTATCGCAAATTTCAGTAAATTCGGCTCTAAATATATCGGACACCCGAACAACAAGCTCCCTGGAATCGAGATGAACTCCGGTTCCTTGGGACACGGACTTCCGGTTTGTGTGGGAATGGCTCTGGCAGGTAAGATGAACGGCCAGGACTACAGAGTATACACGGTAATGGGTGACGGAGAGTTGGCAGAAGGTTCTGTGTGGGAAGGAGTTATGGCAGGAAGTCACTATAAACTTGACAACCTGTGTGCAGTGGTAGACAGAAACCGTCTTCAGATTTCCGGTAATACAGAAGATGTTATGGCACATGATGACCTTCATGAGAGATTTGCTTCTTTCGGCTGGCATGTGATCGACGTGGCAGACGGAAATGATATCGACCAGTTAAAGGCGGCATTTGACGAAGCAAAAGAGACGAAGGGAAAACCGACGGTACTCATTGCCAACACAGTCAAAGGAAAAGGATCTTCTGTTATGGAGAACAAAGCAAACTGGCATCATAAAGTTCCGAATGAAGAGGAACTGGCTCAGATCAAAAAAGATTTGAAAGAAAAGAAGGAGGCTGCGAAATAATGGGAAAGATTGCAAATAAACAGGTTATCTGTGATGTATTAGTAGAAGCAGGAAAGAAAGATAAAGACATCGTAGCACTTTGCAGCGACTCCAGAGGAAGCGCATCCTTCACAGGATTTGCAAATGAACTGCCGGAACAGTTTGTAGAGACAGGAATCGCAGAGCAGAACTTGGTAAGTATTTCCGCAGGACTTGCAAAATGCGGGAAAAAACCATACGCGGCATCTCCGGCATGCTTCTTATCTACAAGAAGTTATGAGCAGTGTAAAGTAGATGTGGCATACTCCAATACCAATGTAAAACTTATCGGAATTTCCGGAGGAGTCAGCTACGGAGCATTGGGAATGAGCCACCATTCCGCACAGGATATTGCAGCAATGTGTGCAGTTCCGAATATGAGAGTATATCTTCCAAGTGACAGACTTCAGACAGAATATCTGATGAAAGCGCTGATTGAAGATGACAAGCCGGCTTATATCCGTGTGGGAAGAAATGCAGTAGATGATGTATACGAAGAAGGCAATGTGCCATTTGAAATGGACAAAGCAACCGTAATCTGTGAAGGAACAGACGTGGCACTCATCGCTTGTGGTGAAATGGTAAAACCTGCAGCAGATGCAGCAAAGCTTTTGAAAGAAAAAGGAATCAGTGCAACAGTGGTAGACATGTACTGCGTAAAACCGTTAGATGAAGAAGCGATTATTAAAGCCGCATCTAATGCAAAAGCAGTTGTCAGCGTGGAAGAACATTCGCCATACGGCGGACTTGGTTCTATGGTAAGTCAGGTAGTTGGAAGCAACTGTCCGAAGAAAGTGGTAAATATCGCACTTCCGGATGCGCCGGTTATCACAGGAACATCCAGAGAAGTATTTGACTACTATGGAATGAACGCAGAAGGCATCGCTAAGAAAGCAATGGAGTTGGTATAAATGGCAGAAAAATACATTATCAGTATCGACCAGAGTACACAGGGGACCAAAGCTCTTCTTTTTGATGAGAACGGAAGTCTTATCAAACGTACAGATAAGTCACATGAACAGATTATCAATGAAAAAGGATGGGTTTCGCATAACCCATCCGAGATATATAAAAATACAATAGAAGTAGTTACGCGTTTGGTAGAAGAATCAGGAATTGATAAAGAGAAAATTGAAGGTGTAGGAATCAGTAATCAACGAGAGACTTCTCTTGCGTGGGACAAAATTACCGGAGAGCCAATCGGACAGGCAATTGTATGGCAGTGTGCCCGGGCGGTAGACATTTGTGAACGTGTGGAAAAGATGGGAAAGGCAGAAGATATTCGAAAAAAAACAGGTATGAATCTGTCCCCGTATTTTCCGGCATCTAAGATTGCATGGATATTAGAGAATGTAGAGGGTGCGAAAGAAAAGGCAGACAAAGGCGAGATTTGCCATGGAACCATTGACAGCTGGGTAGTATATAAGCTGACAGGCGGAAAATCTTATAAAACAGATTATTCCAATGCTTCCAGAACACAACTTTTTAATATCTTTGATTTAAAATGGGATGAAGAGATTTGTGGGTTGTTTGGAATTGATGTTAAAAATCTCGCAGAAGTATGTGACTCTAATTCCAATTTTGGAGAAACGGATTTTGAAGGTCTTCTTCCGAATCCGGTGCCGATTCATGGAGTGTTAGGTGATTCTCATGGGTCTTTGTTTGGACAGGGATGTTTGAAACCGGGTATGATTAAGTCCACCTATGGAACGGGGTCATCTATTATGATGAATATCGGGGAGCAGCCGGTTCTCAGCACACATGGAGTAGTTACCTCTCTTGCGTGGAGCATGAGTGGAAAAGTAAACTATGTATTAGAAGGTAACTTGAATTATACAGGTGCTGTTATTACATGGCTTAAGGACGACTTAAAACTTATACAGTCGCCGGGAGAAACAGGAATTTTGGCAGAGGAAGCTGTACAGGACGATTTCTTGTATTTAATTCCTGCATTTTCCGGGCTTGGTGCACCCTATTGGGACAGTCATGCAACAGCGGCTATCGTAGGTATGACAAGAACTACAGGTAAAGCGGAAGTGGTAAGAGCCGGTGTGGAATGTATCGCTTACCAGATTACGGATATTGTAAAAGCCATGAGTGAGGACGCCGGGGTAAAGGTAGAAGAACTTCGTGTAGACGGGGGTCCTACCAGAAATTCCTATCTGATGCAGTTTCAAAGCGATATTGCAGAAGCGAATGTTCAGGTTCCAGATTCTGAGGAATTGTCAGGAATCGGTCCGGCTTATGCAGCTGGACTTGCTCTGGGTGTGTGGGATGAAACAATTTTTGAGAAATTAAATCGTACAAAATATGAACCCAAGATGGATAAAGCTATCAGAGATAAGAAGTACGATGGTTGGAAAAATGCAGTAAAAACAATATTAACCAAATAATATTTTCAAGAAAAGAGGTAAACAACTATGGAAGGAAAAATGAAAGTTTGTGTGTTAACAGGTAAACAGCAGTTGGAATGGGTAGAGCGTGATATTCCACAGCCGGGCAAAGGCGAGCTTCAGATTAAATTGGAGTATGTGGGTGTGTGTGGTTCAGATCTTCATTTCTATCAAGAAGGGCAGCTCGCAAACTGGACATTAGATGGACCTCTTGCACTCGGACACGAGCCAGGCGGAGTTGTAACAGCAATTGGCGAAGGTGTAGAGGGATTTGAGATTGGAGATAAAGTTTCTATTGAGCCGGCGGTTCCATGCGGAAAATGTGAAGATTGCCGTAAAGGAAATTACAACTTATGTAAAGATATCAAGATGCTTGCAATTCCTCATGAGAGAGACGGTGTAAATGCAGAATACTGTGTACATGATGCATCTATGTGTTATAAACTTCCAGAGAATATGAGCACATTAGAGGGTGCTATGATTGAACCGTTAGCAGTAGGTATGCATGGTGTTGCATTATCTAATGCACAGGTTGGACAGAACGCTATCGTACTTGGAAGTGGATGTATCGGACTTTGCACGATCATGGCATTAAAAGCTCGTGGAGTAAGTGAAATCTATGTGGCTGACGTTATGGATAAACGTTTGGAAAAGGCATTAGAAGTTGGTGCGACAAGAGTATTCAACAGTACAAGAGAAAGTATTGAAGATTTTGCTAAAACGCTGCCGGGCGGTGGAGCAGATCTTGTATATGAGTGCGCAGGAAACCGTATTACTACTTTACAGTCTTGTCGATTGATTAAACGTGCAGGTAAAGTTACACTTACAGGTGTATCACCAGAGCCGGTACTTGAACTTGATATTGCAACACTGAATGCAATGGAAGGAACCATTTATTCTGTATATCGTTACAGAAATATCTGGCCACAGGCAATTCAGGCTGTATCTTCAGGTTTGATTCCGGTAAAAGATATTGTATCTCACGAGTTCCCGTTTGATCAGTGTATTGAGGGAATTGTGTATAGTTTAGAGCACAAAGATGAGGTTGTAAAATCTGTAATTAAGATGGTATAATCCACATTTATAATGGTATAAAGAGAGAATTCGCTCTTGCTTTATACGGGGGCAGTTGGTGTTAGAATATAAATAGTACAAGTCAAAATGAGAATTCCTTATAAGAAAAATCATGGTACAATATAGGTACCGCACTGAAGGAGGATCTCATTATGGCAAAGCACTATGACAAACAATTTAAGCTGGATGCAGTTCAGTATTATCATGATCACAAAAACTTAGGACTGCAGGGCTGTGCTACAAACTTAGGAATCAGTCAGCAGACATTATCACGCTGGCAGAAAGAGCTGCGTGAAACAGGTGATATTGAAAGCCGTGGTTCCGGTAACTATGCTTCTGATGAAGCAAAAGAAATCGCACGATTAAAACGAGAATTACGAGATGCCCAGGATGCCCTTGAAGTATTAAAAAAAGCAATCAACATTCTGGGAAAATGACGGAAGCCATTTATCTCGAAGTTACGGAGATGGCAGAAACTGCCCATAAGGCGAAACGCCGGGTTTCTGTCTCCGGAATGTTGAAACATCTTGGCGTTTCTCGTTCTGGTTATCATGCATGGCTAAAACGTGTTCCTTCTAATATGGAAAAAAGACGTGAAGCCGTAAAAGCTAAAATTCAGGATATTTACGATGAATCAAAACAGAATTATGGTGCCCCTAAAATCACCAAAGAATTACGTAAATCAGGAGAAATCATCTCTGAACGTACCGTTGGTAAGTATATGAAGCAAATGGGCATCAAAGCCCAATGGGTCAAGCCATGGACCATCACAACCAAAGATTCTGACTTCAGCAGCGAATTAAAAAATATCCTTGATGAACAGTTTAACCCAGAACGACCAAATGCAGTTTGGTGTTCTGATATTACTTATATCTGGACGATAGACGGATTTGTTTATCTGACCAGTATTATGGATTTATATTCCAGAAAAATCATTGCCTGGACACTTTCTAAAACTTTAGAAGTATCCTGCGTGATTGAAACAATAAAAAAAGCAAAAGCAAGACGCAATATCGATGAGCCTTTAATTCTACATTCAGATCGTGGAAGCCAGTACGTATCAAAAGAATACAAACGTGTAACCGCAGCTATGCAGTGTAGTTATTCAAAAAAGGCATATCCATGGGATAATGCATGTATTGAATCGTTCCATTCCCTGATTAAGAGAGAATGGCTGAATCGATTTAAGATCAGAGATTACGAGCATGCATATCGATTGGTTTTCGAATATTTAGAAGCATTCTACAATACGAAACGAATTCATAGTCACTGTGACTATGTGTCACCAAACGATTACGAAGAGCTGTATCGTAAGCTTCAACATGGCGAATTGCAGCTGGCAGGTTAAGATGAGGAAAACCTCATTTTAACTTGTACTAAATCTTGACATAGGACCAAGTCATATCCGAAATGAGAGGCTGTCCCCACTACTTTTAGAAAAGGAGTAGATGATGAATCATAATCCGTTAATTATAAAAATGACAGAATACTACACGGGGGCCCCTCATAGGATTCAACATTTTATGAAAGTGTATGCTTATGCTAAGCTGATTGGAGAAATGGAACATATTCCAGAAAATGAACAAAAAATTTTGGAAACAGCAGCTATCGTTCATGATATTGGCATTAAAGTGAGTGAAGAAAAATACGGCGATTGTGCAGGAAAACATCAGGAAATAGAAGGAACGGCAGTAGCTGAGAAGATGCTGGAGAAGCTTGGCTATAAAAAAGAGTGGATTCAAAGAGTTTCTTATTTGGTGGGGCATCATCATACATATACTAACATAAACGGAATTGATTATCAGATTTTAGTGGAAGCAGATTTTCTAGTAAATTTGTTTGAAAATGAAATGTCTAAAAAGGCAGCTGAGAGTGCGTTTGAGAGAATTTTCAAGACAGAAAGTGGAAAAATGATTTGTAAGACAATGTTTGACATAAAAAAGGGATAGAATTATGAAAAAAAGTATTTTGAAAATAAGTGCAGTTTTAATGGTGTTTTCGCTTGCAGGATGTGCAGGTTCAGGACCTAAAACATTATCGAATGAGTATGTGACAGTGGAAAATTATCAGGGTGTTGAAATAGAGAAAGTGAAAGCTTCTGAGGTGACGGAGGAAGATATAGATAAAGTAGTAAATCATATGATGGAGGGATATGTTGCGCAGCATGATCTGCCGGCAGATACTCCGATTACAGACGAGATTGTAAAAGAGACAATGTCAGATACTGCGGAGACAGTAGAGCAGTACAGAAATGAATTGAAAAAACAGATTGAGGAGACAAAAGAAGAAGCCGCCCGCGAAGAGGAAGAAATACGTGTATGGGAAAAAGTAATGGATAACAGTGAAGTGAAAGAATATCCCAAAGACAGACTGAAAGAAGTGAAGCAGGGACTTGTGGATTTGTATGAAGGATATGCATCCCAAGCGCAGATGGAGTACGAAGAATATCTGGAAACCATTAAGCTCACAGATGAAGATTTAAATGAAGCAGCTGAGGCAACCCTGAAGCAGGAATTAGTTGCTAATTTAATTGCAGATAAGTACGGGCTAAAACCAACAGAAGAAGATTTCCAAACGGCATTGGAAGAATATGCGGAAGAATATAAATTTACGAATGTAGAGCTTCTTCTGACTGCAGTATCAAAAGAAGAGATGCGGGAGATGGTAATTCGAGATAATGTTCGCGCATGGCTTACAGATCGTTGCAAGTACGTAGATAAATCTGTTGCAACAAAGGATGAAACGAAGGGTAGTGTCAAGTGAACTATGAAAAACTGAGTTAAAAGAAAAAGGCTCAGATGAA
>OGPN01000196.1_pt1 | contig 44070 bp, 27 predicted proteins | sample 1552941 | NCBI WGS metagenome assembly OGPN01 (sample SAMEA2580220, study PRJEB22360) | human gut metagenome | biome: human gut; feature: human-associated habitat; material: faeces | place: Denmark | collected 2008/2010
GCATAGTCAAAACGGAAATTACATTTCCGTTTGTCTCTGCACTCTCCTTTCGCTATCTTTGCAGTTTGAACAAAATGAATAAAAAGAGAACGATATGATAGAATATATTACGGGAGAGGTTACCGATTTAACTCCCGCCACGGCGGTTGTGGAGTGCATGGGAATAGGTTATTTGCTTAATATTTCGTTAAATACTTATTCTTGCCTTTCGAAAGGGCAAGCTACACGTCTGTATGTTTACGAAGCGATTCGGGAAGATGCCTATCAGCTTTATGGCTTTTATGACCGTCACGAACGTGAACTATTCATATTGTTGATTTCTGTTTCGGGAGTAGGGCCCAATACGGCTCGCATGATATTGTCTTCATTGAATCCTTCTGAATTGGAGCAGGCGATTGCGTCGGAGAATCTAAATTTATTGAAGTCGGTAAAAGGAATAGGCGCTAAAACTGCACAGCGTGTAATTGTTGACTTGAAAGATAAAATAAAACCTACCGACAATCCGTTAGTAATAAGTACGCCCGCAGCCTCGGAAATTTACGAGGAAGCTGTGGCTGCGTTGGTGATGCTTGGATTTTCACAGCCCCAATCGCAAAAAACAGTTCAAAAGTTATTGCGTGATACTCCTTCAATGAGAGTTGAAGAGGTAATTAAGCAGGCTCTGAAAATGCTCTGATACCGGCGTCGTCGCCTTTTGAGTAAAGGCGGGAATTTGTGTAGGAGTATCGAATGAGAAGACGGATAAGGATTGGAACAATAGTTGTGCTAGCAGTGAGCGGATTAGGGGCCTATTCCGCTTTTGCTGCTTTGCAGTCGGCCGATCTGCAAAGTTCATCGAGTGGTATATCGGCAACGCAAAGCAATAAAGAATCCGATTCTATACAAGTCCGTTATCCTGTCACTAAAACATCACCCGAATCATACGATGAAATCGGGCAGATAGCTCCGATGGATTTGAAAAATCCTTCTAATCTGAAAACAGAAGTAGAGTATGATGCCGAAACGAATTGTTATGTAATCCATACCCGAGTCGCCGGGGTTGATGTTTGCACTCCTTTCATGTTATCGGCGGCCGAGTATAACGATTATACGTTGCGTAAATCCATGCAGCAGTATTATCGGGAACGGAATGCCCAGAATTTTGCAGAGAACAGTAAATCGGAGTTCAATTTTTTGGATATGCAGTTCTCTCTCGGGCCATTGGAAAAAGTTTTTGGACCGGGTGGAGTACAATTGAAGACACAAGGATCTATCGAGTTGAATATGGGATTGAAACATAACAAACTCGATAATCCCGCACTGCCGATGAGTTCCAGAAAGAAGACTTATTTCGACTTCGACGAGAAGATACAGGCTTCGGTAACGGCGAAAGTCGGTGACAAGATGTCGTTCAATATGAACTATAACACCGATGCGACTTTCGATTTCGACTCGAAAAATCTCAAATTACAATATCAGGGAAAAGAAGACGAGATTATTAAGAATATCGAAGCCGGTAATGTGAGTATGACCACAGGGTCGTCGTTGATACGTGGTAGTACGGCTTTATTCGGTGTAAAGACGACTATGCAGTTCGGTAAATTGACGGCTACCGCTCTTATTTCTCAACAACAGTCCGAATCGAAAACGGTCAATGCGAGTGGTGGGGCACAGACCACGCCGTTCGAAATCCGGGCAGACGCTTATGACGAAAACAGGCACTTTTTCTTAGCTCATTTTTTTAGGGACAATTACGATAAATTTGCTTCCAAATTGCCTTATGTCTCATCGGGCGTGAGTATCAATCGAATAGAAGTTTGGATTACGAATAAACAAGGTAATTATGAAGAGTCGAGGAATATTGTCGGTTTTATGGATTTGGCCGAAAATGTTCATATCGGTAACGACCATTGGATATCGGCTACCGCGCAGCAGAATCCGATGAATAACTCCAACTCGTTGTATGCCGAGATTAAAAACGGTTATCCCGATGCTCGTAATATCAATTTGGTGACACAGGCTTTGGAGCCTCTTTCTGTTTATGGTATCGAGGGGGGGCAGGATTATGTGAAAATAGAGAGTGCCCGGAAACTTGCTTCTTCTGAATATACGTTGAATTCCCAATTGGGCTATATCTCCTTGAAAAGTAAGCTGAATGCCGATGAGATGATTGCTGTCGCTTATGAATATACTTATAACGGACAGGTTTATCAGGTTGGGGAATTTTCGGGAGATGTTACCGATACGGATCAATGTCTTTTTCTGAAAATGTTGAAAGGTTCTACCATTTCGACCTCATTACCCATTTGGGATTTAATGATGAAAAATGTTTATTCGCTGGGGGCCTATCAGGTTCAGAAGGATAAATTCAGGTTGTATATTAAATATCAGAATGATTCTACGGGGGTAGCTGTAAACAATATACCGGAGGGGAATATATCCAATCAGACTTTGTTGCAAGTAATGAATCTCGACCGCTTAGATGTGAATGAATCGGAATATTCCGATGGCATTTTTGACTATATAGAGGGGTATACGATTCAATCTTCGAACGGGAGAATTATATTTCCGGTCATAGAGCCGTTCGGTAGTCACTTGGCCGAAAAAATAGGAAATGCGGCGATAGCGGAAAAGTATGTTTATCAAGAGCTGTATGATTCGACATTGACTATCGCCCAGCAAGTATCGGAGAAGAATAAATTTATTATGACCGGAGAATATAAAGCATCTTCGGGCGCAGAGATAAGATTAAATGCGATGAATGTACCTCGGGGATCGGTGGTTGTTACTGCCGGAGGTATGACTTTGGTCGAAAATTCCGATTATATTGTGGATTATGCGATGGGTGTCGTGACGATATTGAACCAAAGTATAATCGAGGCGGGAACTCCGATTAGTGTATCGCTTGAAAATCAATCGATGTTCAATATGCAACGTAAGACAATGCTGGGACTCGATTTGAATTATGCGTTCTCCAAAGATTTTAATGTAGGAGCGACGATTATGCATTTGTCCGAAAAGTCCCTGACAGAAAAAGTAAATATGGGCGATGAGGTACTGAATAATACTTTGTGGGGAGTGAACTTGTCTTATAATACGAATTTTTTATGGTTGACCAATTTGTTGAATAAAATTCCGACTGTAAACGCAACAGCTCCTTCTACGTTGGCTCTCACGGCCGAATTTGCCCAATTGATACCGCATAAATCCAAAAACGGCAGCTCGCAGGGAACATCGTATATCGATGATTTCGAATCGACACAAACAGGGTTGGACTTGAAGTCTCCTTATTCATGGACGTTGGCTTCCACTCCGTACGACCCTTCATCTGATGCTTTGTTTCCCGAAGCTCGCTATTCCAATGATATTCGTTATGGGCAAAATAGAGCATTGCTATCGTGGTATTATATCGATAGAATGTTTACTCAGAAAAACTCGACATTGATACCGGCTCACCTGAAAAATGATTTGGACCAATTGTCCAATCCTTATGTACGTGAGGTGAGTGTACGGGAAATATTTCCCAATAAGGAAATCAATTATGGAGAATCGACGACCTTACAGACATTGAACCTTTCATTTTATCCACAGGAACGGGGGCCGTACAATCTCGATGCCGATAATATCGACTCACAAGGACTTTTGTTGAATCCGGAGAACCGTTGGGGCGGGATTATGCGAAAAATGGATTATACCGATTTCGAATCATCGAATATCGAATATATACAGTTCTGGCTCATGGATCCGTTTTTAGATGAGAATCAGACTAATCATAACGGGGGAGAATTGTATTTTAATTTGGGAGAAGTGTCGGAAGATATTCTTAAAGACGGTATGAAGTCTTTCGAGAACGGTTTGCCTGTCGACGGTGATACAACACAGATAGCGACTACGGTGTGGGGAAAGGTATCCAAACGTCAGTCTTTGACTTATGCATTCGATAATACCAGTGGTGCACGGGCTTTGCAAGACGTAGGTTTAGACGGTCTGTCGAATGACGAGGAATATGGGTTCTCATCTTATAGAGATTATTTGGACAAGCTCGAAACTAAACTATCTCCGGTGGTAGTAGAGGCTATGCGACAAGATCAGTTTTCTCCGTTTAACGATCCGGCCGGGGATAATTACCATTTTTATCGTGGACACGATTATGACGATGCCCAAACTTCTATATTGGACCGGTACAAACGATATAACGGAACAGAAAACAATTCCCGGTCTCCCGAGGAAATGAATGATTCGTATTATCAGTCTTCCAAAAGCGTTCCTGACGTGGAAGATATCAATCAGGATAATACGTTGAACGAATATGAAAGGTATTATCAGTACCGCATATCGTTATGCCCCGATAGTTTGGAGGTGGGAAAAAACTGTATTACCGACAAACGGGAGACAACCGTCCGGCTCCGCAATGGTGAAGAAGGAAAAGCTGTGTGGTATCAATTCAAAATTCCTTTGTCTCGTCCTCAGAAGAAAGTGGGATCTATTCAAGATTTTAAAACGATACGTTTTATCCGCATGTTTATGACGGGTTTTGAGTGTGAAACACATTTGCGTTTTGCCACGTTGGAATTGGTTCGGGGTGAATGGCGAACGTATAACTATGCTTTGAATTTGAAAGGAGATGCTCCGGCTCAGGGTAAGATGGATATATCGGTGGTAAATATTGAGGAAAATGCAGGACAGGTTCCTGTTAATTATGTTTTACCTCCGGGAGTAACCCGTATTATAGACCCGGGGCAATCGCAAATAACTCAGCTTAATGAACAAGCCATGTCTTTGAAAGTAACCGATTTGCAGTCAGGAGATGCTCGTGCGGTTTATAAGAACAGTGGTATGGATATGCGTACATACAAGCGGTTACAGATGTTTGTACATGCAGAGAAGCTGATTGACGATAAAACTAATTTACGAGATGGCGATGTGTCTGTGTTTTTACGATTAGGATCCGATAGCAAATCGAATTATTATGAGTATGAGGTCCCGTTGTCATTGACGGAGCCGGGTAATTATAGCACATATAATGCACAAGATCAAGAAGCGGTTTGGCCACAATCCAATATGTTTGATTTTCCTCTTTCTTTGTTTACCGATTTGAAGCTGGAACGGAATGCAAAGAAGCGTATGGATAATTCGACGGTGACGTTTCAAACTCGTTATTCCAGTTATGATCCCGATAAAAATCAAAATAAGGTGACTATCGTGGGGAACCCTTCTTTGAGCGATGTTCGTACGATGATGATCGGTGTGAGAAATAATTCGAATGCAGCTAAGGATATAGTCGTTTGGGTGAATGAAATGCGTTTGACCGATTTTGACCAATCTGGTGGTTGGGCTGCCAAAGCAAATGTAAATCTCGGTTTGTCGGATATTGCTACGCTGAATATCGCGGGGCATGTAGAAACTGTCGGTTTTGGGGGGATAGACCAAAGCCTTACGGAACGTCGATTAGACGATTACTATCAGTATAATATAGCTACGATGGTCGAGTTAGGGCGTTTTTTGCCTGAAAAAGTCAAATTGAAAGCCCCGTTATTTTATTCGATTACCGAACAACGTACTTCTCCTAAATACAATCCGCTTGATCAAGATATCTTGTTGAAAGATGCTTTGGACAATGCGGGCAGTAAAGCCGAGCGTGACTCTATAAGTGATGCTTCGATAGAGAAATCGACTGTCGAGAGTTTCAGTTTGTCGGGAGTTTCTTTCGATATTAGGAGTAAGAATCCTATGCCCTATGACCCGGCTAATTTTTCTATCAGCTATTCTTATAATCGACAATCGAAACAAGACCCTACTACCGAATTTGAGAATACATACGATTATCGGGGTAGTTTCACTTATTCCTATACTCCTTTTATTAAACCTTTTGTCCCGTTGAAGGGATTAAAGAGTAAATCTAAGCATTTGAAATTTTTGAAGGAATGGGAATTTAATTATTTGCCTAATAATATTGCGTTTAATACCAATATGTCGCGATATTATTATGAACAGCAGATTCGCGATGTGAGTGGATCGGGAGGAATGGCATTGCCGACAAGTGTAAGTAAAAGTTTTTTATGGGATCGGCAGTTCTCGTTGACATGGAATCTCACCAAGTCGATAAACCTTTCGTTGCAAACGATGACGAACGCTCATATCGAGGAGCCGGTCGGTGTGGTGAATAAACAGCTTTTCCCAGATGAATACGAAGCATGGAAAGATACCGTGTTGACCAGTATCAAGAATTTGGGAACACCGTGGAATTATAATCAAACTTTCAATGCATCGTATACGGCTCCGTTCAGCAAGATACCTGTTCTTGATTATTTGTCGTTTAATGCTAAGTATAACGCTACATACACTTGGGATAGAGGAGCCCAGATTTCAGAGGAAATAGATTTAGGTAACTCGGTGAATAATCAGGGGCAGTTGAGCTTTGACGGGCGTTTCAATTTTGAACAATTATACAATAAGTCGAAATATTTGCAGAAGATAAACAAACGTTTTTCTTCCAATAATAGGGCTGCGGCGGCGAAGAAAAATAGAAAATTCGAACGTACCATTTTGCTTCGGGAAGATACTACGGTTACTTTAAGGCATAATCTCAACAATAAGAAGGTAAAAGTTGTGGCGAGGGACGATGCTGGAAAGAAAGTGGCCCTGAGGACGAAAGTTCTCGATGCCAATAATGTGGTGATTCTCGATAAAGGAACCCAACGCTTGAATGTGATAATTACTCCTTCGAATAAGAATGAACGTAATTTCTGGAAAGAAGCAGCCGAATATTCTTTACGGGGATTGATGATGGTAAGAAATGCGAGCGTGCGTTATCGTAAGACCAATACTACTTCGTTACCTCTGTTTTCCCCGAATGTAGGCGATGTATTCGGGCAATCGACTTCGTATGGTCCTATGGCTCCCGGCCTCGATTTCGCTTTTGGTTTTACTGATGAGAGCTATGTATATCGGGCAAAAGAACGTGGTTGGCTTTTATGTGATTCCACGCAGATAAGTCCGGCGGTTATCGGTCGTACCGAAGAGTTTAATTTCGAAATAGCGCTTGAACCTATCCGGGGCTTGAAAATAAACTTGACAGGAAATAGAACAGACACGCGTAGTTCTCAAATGCAATTTATGTTTGACGATATGCCGACTGTACGAGGCGGAAGCTATACCAAGACACATATTGCATTGAAGACTGCATTTAGGAGTAGTTCTGCAAAAGACGGATATTCGTCGCAAGCATTCGATGATTTTTTGAAAAATCGGGAAATAATAGCGGCTCGGTTAGAAGCGCATTACGGATCGTTGGGCAATTATCCGAATAAAGGTTTTATTGCCTCTACCGGCTTTGGAGATAAGCCCTATGATTCGGCTAACGGCGGTGTGAATCGTAGTTCTGCCGATGTAATGATACCTGCATTTATTGCTGCATATTCTGGCCGTGATGCCCGTAAAATCGATTTGTCTCCGTTCCCGGGATTGTCGGCTATATTGCCGAACTGGCGAATTACTTACGATGGTTTCATGCAAATACCGTTTATAAAGAAACACTTTAAAGCGTTTACTCTATCGCATGCTTACCAGTGTACCTATGCTGTGGGATCATTTACTTCGTTCCTTAATTGGGTGGAATCAGACGGGGATTTCGGTTTCGTTCGCGATGAACTTACGGGCAATCCCATACCCTCTTCTCCATTCGATATATCATCGGTAATGATAACCGAGAGGTTCGCTCCCCTTATCGGGTTAAAGGTGACACTGAAAAATAATGTTACAGGCAATATAGAGTATAAAGATTCCCGCACGTTGACATTGAATTCGGCAGCCGGACAAATCGTAGAGGCGTCGACAACCGATTTTACAATCGGGGCCGGGTATAAGATCGCTAATTTTAATACGATTTTGAAATTGAAAGGGTCTCAAACAGGTGTTAGCAACGATTTGACGATCAATGCCGATTTTTCATTCCGCAAGAATCAGGCTCTTATTCGTCGTATCGAACAGAATTTTACTCAGGCAACCAGTGGAACTCGTACTACGATGTTGAAAGTGACGGCCAATTATGTATTGAGTAAACGTATTACGGTAGGGGCTTATTTCGACCATCAGATTAATACACCGTTAGTATCCTCTTCATCATATCCTATTACGAACAGCAATTATGGAATCTCGGTGAGATTATCGTTATTGAAATAAAAGGAATTTATATTTTAAGTTAAACAGGTCGTTTGTTTAAACTGTTTCTTCAATTATTCGTTTTTCTTAATTAAAGGAGGGATAGAGAAATTTTTGAGTCGGAGCTTAAACTCCTATCTTTGCAGTTGAGATGCTTCTCCGTAGTTTTATAAAACCCAAATAAATGTATTGAATAAATGAAACGACTGATTTTTATTCTTATGGCTTTGTTGTCTTATGGCATTTTGAGAGCCGAGACTTTGAAATCTCCTGACGGGAACATTGTATTAGATTTTGAATTGGACAATGGAGTCCCTGTTTATAAAGTAGATTATAAAGGTCGGCCGGTTATTAAAGAGAGTAAATTGGGATTAGAGTTAAAGTCGGGAAAAAATTTAACCGATGGATTTCGTTTGGCTGGTTCTGAGACATCGACTTTCGATGAAACATGGAAACCCGTTTGGGGAGAGGTAAAAGAGATTAGGAATCATTATAATGAATTGGAAGTAACATTGGAACAACCGTCGACCGATCGTCGTATGATTATTCGTTTCCGGGTATTTGACGATGGGGTAGGATTCCGATATGAATTTCCCGATCAGCCCAATTTGGATTATTTTGTGATTAAAGAAGAGAAGACGCAGTTTGCTATGGCGGGAGACCATACTGCTTTTTGGCTCCCGGGCGATTATGATACACAGGAGTATTCCACTGTGACGTCGAAATTGTCCGAAATCCGTGGATTGATGAACGAGGCTATTACACCGAATTCTTCTCAAACTCCATTCTCTCCTACGGGGGTGCAAACGGCTTTAATGATGAAAACCGACGATGGCTTGTATATTAATTTGCATGAAGCTGCATTGGTCGATTATTCTTGTATGTCGCTCGATTTGGACGATAAAAATATGATATTCGAGTCTCACCTTACACCCGATGCATTGGGGGATAAGGGATATATGCAAACCCCGGCGAAATCTCCGTGGCGCACGATTATTGTTAGTGACGATGCGCGTGATATTCTTGCATCCAAAATGACTCTTAATCTGAATGAACCGTGTGTCTATGAAGATACGAGTTGGATAAAACCGACGAAATATATAGGTGTATGGTGGGAAATGATAACCGGGAAAAGTACTTGGGCTTATACCGATTTGCCTCATGTGAAACTCGATTTGGTCGATTATTCTCGTTTGACGCCTAATGGACGTCATGCCGCTAATACCGAGCATGTAAAAGAATATATCGATTTTGCCGCAGAACATGGATTTGACGCTGTACTGGTGGAAGGTTGGAATATTGGGTGGGAAGATTGGATAGGTAAGTCGAAAGACTATGTATTCGATTTTATCACACCGTATCCCGATTTCGATGTAGAAGAAATAGAGCGGTATGCCAAATCGAAGGGGGTGAAAATGATTATGCATCATGAGACCTCGGGTTCGGTTCGTAATTATGAACGGCACATGGAGAAAGCATATCAGTTTATGAACGATCATGGCTATGATGCCGTGAAGAGTGGATATGTGGGAGATATTATACCTCGTGGGGAACATCATTACGGACAATGGATGGTTAATCATTATCTCTATGCATTGACCGAAGCCGCCAAGCATAAGATTATGGTGAATGCCCATGAAGCTGTTCGTCCTACGGGTTTGAGCCGTACTTATCCCAATCTTATCGGTAACGAGTCGGCGAGAGGAACCGAGTATGAATCGTTCGGGGGCAATAATCCCGACCATACCACTATTTTGCCGTTTACACGGCTTATCGGAGGTCCGATGGATTATACTCCCGGTATTTTCGAAACGGATATTTCTAAACTTAATCCCGATAACCACAGCTATGTTCGTTCTACTTTGGCTCGGCAACTGGCTTTATACGTGACCATGTATAGCCCTTTGCAGATGGCCGCCGATTTACCCGAAAATTATAATCGTTTCCTCGATGCTTTTCAGTTTATTAAAGATGTGCCTGTCGATTGGGACGACAGCCGTTATTTGGAGGCAGAGCCGGGAGATTATATTACGGTGGCACGCCGGGAAAAAGGTGGTAATAATTGGTATGTAGGTTCCACGGTCGATGAGAATGGGCATACGGCTCGTTTCTCCTTAGATTTCTTGGAGCCCGGGAAAAAGTATATTGCGACTATATATGCCGATGCTCCCGATGCTCATTATAAGGATAACCCGCAGGCTTATACGATTTGTAAATATATTGTGACGAACAAGACTCGTATCGTTCAGCCTTGTGCTCCGGGTGGAGGCTTTGCTATGAGTATCGAGGAGGCTACCGATCCAGCAGCTTTGAAAGGATTGAAAAACTATAAACCGTAGATTGCGGTAAGATGTGAATAGGAGGGTAGGACTTATACAATAAGTCCTACCCTTTTTATATTAGCGTAACCGATTGCTGATGATGTTTTCGGAGTAGATATCGACAGACGAAAGATGGAAATCAGAGGAGACGTTTCCGCAAAGAATAAGCCTGAAATATTTATATGCCGGACCTGTAAAACGCATGGGTAATTGCCCAGCTATTTTTGATGCGCTCGATATTTCACAGATTTTGGAAAAGTTGCCTTCGGCATCATTGCCTCCCCAAAGAGAAAGCAGGAGCTTTCCTTCTGACATCGAGAGCCGCCAGAAAACTTCTCTCCATTTTTGGTAATCTTCACTTTGGAGAGTAATTGGTCGGGATACGAGTGCGATTGGGGTTATCTCTGCTGATTCTTTTTGTAAATCGTAAACTTTTCCCTCTGCGTCTTGGGCGAGTAGATGACTGGCATCATAGAATAGGGAAGAGTACTGTCGGCTTATGCGATACATGTAGAGAGAAGAAATATGAATAATGAGACTATATTTGAGATCGGGCCTGCAACATATCAATTCTTTTTCGATTGTATTGTAGGCGATGATACTTCCTTGAATAAACTGAGATAAAGTCGTTTGATCGGTGGTCGCAGGAATTAATGTAGAGTTTATGTCGTGGTGATCGATTGGGCTATTGTTTTCGCAGGCGGTTTCGTCGAACGATAAGAGTTGTTGTATTTCGGAGCCTCGTATGATAAATAATCCTTTTGCCGTAGTAAACATAATCATGTCTTCGAGAGGGACGATAGGGTTTTCCGGCAGTATGGGTTCTCGATTCAGTTGATGTTGTGCTCCGTAACATACGATTCCGTTTCCGTTTTGCAAAGCCCATATTCCTTCTTCTGTAAATACATATAAGGGAAATTCACCGAACTGTCCTTCCGATAAAGCTGCTGTAATGGTCGCTATGCCTGTAATCTCTCCGTTCGAGATGGTATAAGTTTGTTCGGACGGGAATACAAACGGGTTTTCGAGTTCCGAAACCCGCAGTATATTAGGCTGTGTGTAAGTGTCATTTTCGGACAAGGGTATATCGAGTGGGGTAGAGGCCGGCAGAGAATCGTTTTCCAATGTGATTGCAGAGAGTGTCTCGTCAAGATAATCGGCCCTATTTTCATATTCGGAGGCTGTCAGTAGAAAGCTCCCTTTGTATCGGGTTTTCTCGCTTTTTACGACGATTTCCATTTTATAGGCGTTACTGTCGGGGTAAGAAATCAAAGGTGAAAGTTGATTGAAGAAATAGTTCGATTTCCCGTGCCAAACGACTTTGCATTCTCCTCTTTCGGTTTTGAGATAAGTGCAGATATAAGCACTGACAGTCTCGGCATTTTTGTTTCCCACGTTGAACAGACTGAGGGGAAATCCGGGAAAAAGTTTTTTCTTTAAGTTGGCTATGTGTAGTCTTTTGTTGTGTATATAGCTGACATGTGCTCCCGTAGAAAGCAGTGTCGTATTATCTGGCGAAAGAACCTCCTCGTGTATGAGTAAATCTGGCCGTATTTTATTTTCTATGGTGTACGATTCACCTTCCTTCCAGTCGCTCCAATCCTCTATGGTCGCTATTTTATAAAATAGAGAATCTTGTAAGTAGCGTTTCTTTATCTCTTTCAGGTCGAGAAAAGAGATGTCTCCTTTCAGTAGAAAAGAGATCATTTCGTTTTCTTCTGTACGTTCGATCGTAAATTTAAGGCCTTGTTGTTTTTGATCGGGTTCGAAGATCGTGGCTTCGGGAGAGACAAAAAAGTCTATACTTCTTACGATATCTTTCCAGTTGTTGAGATTGAATTGATGAATATAATATTTCAGGCTATAATTCCCGGCGATGATTTGTCCTTCATGAGAACCTAAGCAAAGATTGTTTGAATTTTTCAATCGTATGCTCATTTGATAGGGTTGTATGGGGTGTGGCAAAGAGACCATGACCGGAGCCGATGAAAAAATTCGGCTCCCATCATATAAAGTGAGGGCATAACGTATGAGTATGGGTTGTATGAAATAGTGCCGTTTCCATGCTTTTTCTTGTAGCTGAAAGAATGCATTGTAGTAAGCATCGTTGTAATAATTGATGTCTTCGGTGTCGAGTCGGGTCGGATTGCTGTATCCATGTTGAAAGGTATATTCGCTTACGAAGTAGGCATCGGTATATTCTACATAAGGGAAAAATGAAATTTCAGGTATGTCGGGCTTTTCACCCAAAAAGATATATTTTCCCTCTTTATAAAGTAAATAGTATATACTTTCGGTACAGATGATTATGAGTGTGTTTCCTATGGATTGAATAGACAGAACTTGTAGGTCGTTTAGCTCGAACAACAGGCTTGATTCTTTTTGGATATTTCCGTTTTCTTTTTTTATCAGAGCCTCATAATACAAGGTATTTTCATTTTCCGTTATATGATGCTCTCCGTCGTAGCAGATATGAACATAGACGAGCCAATGGTTTTTCTTTTCCGGAGTGTATAGATATTCCGGTGTCCCGACAGGTTTGAGGCAGTTTGATTGATTTCGTAAATTGACAATAGCTGTGCAATCTCCCGGCTGTGCCGAGTTCGGTGGGGAATAACGGTTCATGCCGTTAAATGTAATTCTCGATTTCATAGAGCTGGTAATTTTTCGTAAAGGTACACCCGGTATGCGGCTCTATTTTGGCATGATGATATTCTTTGAAAAAGAGACTCCTTCCGAAGCTATTGATTGAATTTTTGAAAATAAAAATAGGAAGGAGTCTCCTGTTTCCCGCTTTGGGGAAACTGCGCAATTGCCCAAGTATAACCAATCACTTCATTTATTGCGCAAATTTGTTCTTCTACTATGGTTTTCAAGGTAAAAACAAGTGATATTGAATGAAAGTTCATTTTTGGAGCGATTATAAATTATATATTTTTGAATGAGACTTTATTTTTAATCGAGATGTTTTATTGGGGAAATGATTATCTTCGCTTATAGAATGAGAAACTTTATGGACAGACTTAATTTTGCGGCCATAGATATTGGCTCGAATGCAGTGAGATTGCTTATCAAAGGTATTTATCCGGGAGAGAGTGTATCGGATTTATCGAAAGTTTTTATTGTGCGTGTACCGCTGCGATTGGGACAAGATACCTTTACAAAAGGTCGTATTTCTACGGAGAAGACAGAAAAATTATTACGTCTCATGCATGCTTTTTCTCAGCTGATGCAGGTTTATAATGTCTTGTCTTATCGGGCTTGTGCTACGTCGGCTATGCGGGATTCTTCGAATGGAGCCGATATTGTCCGGTATATCTCGGAGAGAAGTGGAATAAATATCGAAATTATTAATGGTCTTGAAGAAGCACGTATCGTATATGACAGTCATATCGTGGACGAGCTGGAACAAGAGGGCGATTTTATCTATGTCGATGTTGGTGGCGGAAGTACCGAGATAAGTATAATTAGTGACCGTTCGTTACTCCAATCTCAATCTTATAATATAGGAACTGTACGTATTTTGAATAAAAAACTGAGCCGTAGTGAATTGTTCCGTATGTATAGGGATTTAAAGCGTTTGAAGGAAACGTATCGGCATATCTCTATTATCGGTTCGGGTGGTAATATCAATAAATTGCATCATTTGGCAGGAGTGTCTGCTCGGGAGCCATTGACTGTGGAGCGGCTTTTGACCCTGAGAAATGAATTGAATAGCTATTCGATCGTGGAACGTATCGACCGTTTTGCATTGAAACCCGACCGAGCCGACGTGATTGTACCTGCCGCCGATATTTATTTACAAATAGCGACGCATATAGGCGCACGAGAAATATGGGTTCCTACCATAGGAATCGTTGATGGTATTATTTATTCTCTTTGTTCCGATTACTTGAAAGGGAAAGAGAATTGAGACCTATTTCTTTTTCTCCCATTTAGGCATCCCGTCTTTCTTTTGGATAAAATCGCGAATAAATATGGCTGTCTCTTCACTGCCCAATATAGAGGAATCGATAGAAAGGTCGTATGAAGAGGCTATTCCCCAACCCTTATCGGTATAAAAATTGTAATAAGAAGCTCTTAGTTTATTTTTCTTTTCGGCGAGTTCGATAGCCTCTTTTCGAGTCATTCCTTGTGAGCGGCTGATGATTCTCTCGATTCTGTCTTCAAGGGGAGCGTGTATAAATACATTGTAACATCGTGGGTATTGTCTGAGAATATAATCGGCGCAACGTCCGACGATGACACACGATTGAGTTTCAGCTAAATGACGAATGACGTCGGATTGAAATTTGAAAATGTATTCGTTCGATAGGCCTCCGTCGCCCCATATTCCTCCTGCTCCTGTGAGCCAGTTTATTGAAAAAGAATTTAATAAAGCGCTTGGAGCCCGCTCGTCGGCTTTCTCGAAATATTCGGTGCTGAGTCCGCTCGATTTCGAAGCCTCGTTGATTAATTCTTTATCGTAATAAGCTATGCCGAATAAATCGGCCAAACGTTTTCCTATTTCTCGTCCTCCGCTTCCGAATTGACGGCCTATGGTAATGATGAGATTGTCATTCATGATGGTTGTAGATTCGATTATTCATAAGCAAACATACATCAAAAAAATATTAATTCCTATATCAAATATCTTTTTTTGTTTACAGAAGTTGTTTTTTAGGGTTTCTTGAACTGTTTTTGTGAAATATTTTGTTGCGAAGAAAGTTTTTATTTAATTTGTGTCGTTCAAAAGAGGTCAGCTATGAATAATGATTTGAAAAAAATATTGAATAGTGATACTGATGGATTGCTCACCTACGAATATATTGCCAATCATATGGGCTCTTGTGATGAAGATATGCCCGTCCTAGCCGATAATATAATACGGGTAGATATGACGGGGCAGATTACGGTGAGTGCCGCATTATATTTGCACGCTACGGGAGCTGAGAAATATAGGGAAATTATTGACAAGCTCATCGCGGCTTCTTTGTCGAAAGATAGAGAACACAAATATATTGTCGATTTGTTGTCGGGGATTTGGGGTGAAGACTATAAGTTGCATGCAGAGGAGTTGAAGCAAGAAAGTGATAATTTCAGGCGTATTTATAAGCGTGTTTATGTGAACGATATAATTTAGTTTTTTGAGAAATAACAAAGCGGAGGCTTTCCCTCGTTAGGGAAAGCCTCCGCTTTGTTATGGAACTTGAAGTATCGTTGTTGTTATTTAGAATAGATATTGTCTGTTTTTTTGCAAAAATTGTTATTATTTGTATAAACATTCGTTTTTTATAAAAAAAATAAGAGTGTTACGATAATATTTTTGTTGAAATATATAGATATTAATAACAAATTCTTATATTTGCTGCAAATAAATTAATAGTTATAACATTTCTGTCTGTTGCATGTAATGTAAATTTTATAATGAACCTAATAAATTATTTACAATGACAAAGAAAATTACGCTTGTTTTTGTACTCTTCTTATTTGTGTTTGGATTGCGTGCCGAATCTCTGTTGAATGAGGGATTTGAAGGTTGGTCGACGACAAACTTTCCGACCGGAGGTTGGACTGTAATTAACGACACCCAAGAAGGGGCTATTAATCATTGGACTGTCGATAATAGCAAATCGGCATGTGCCGGTTCAGTGAGTCTTTATTGTAACGGTGGTGAGTGGGCTCCTATTGAACCTGTGAAAGAAGAGTGGATAGTATCTCCATCTCTGACTTTGAGTGAGACGAATTATAATTTGAGTTTTCTGTGGAAAGGAGCTTCGGCATCTGCATTTAAAAACGAATATGATTTTCAAGTGCGTATCACGGAAGACGATGGTAAAAGTTGGAAAACTGTTTTCTCTTTCCTTGATCAAAGCATGGTAGAAAATAGCGGGGTTGCCTTTCCCTGGACTGGATGGGTTACAAACACTTCCAAGATAAGTTTAGGCGCTTATTCCGGTAAGACAATAAAAATAGCTTTTGTACATTGTCTATTGGTCAGCGACGCTGGTAAAGGTAATAGTATATGGGTTGATAATGTTGTCGTAGAAACGGGCGAAGCGATCGATGCTCCTATTGCAGATGTTAATCCCACTTCTTATATATTCGATGGAACCTACATCGGAGTAGGGAAATGGTCGGAGAAATTTGTATTGCGGAATAAGGGCGTGGGCAATTTGACGGTAAGTGGAATTTCTGGATTAGAAGGTTCCGACTTTTCAACCAATATGATTCCCTCGGAAGTTTCGTTGAGACCGAGTGTAGAGTATGAGTTTTATGTGAAATATACTCCCTCGTCTGAGTTGAGTAGTAAATCTGCTACGATGACTATCCATACGAACGGAGGTGACATCTCTATCGTATTAGAAGGAACAAAGATAATTTTACCCGATGAATACAATCTGGAAAGTTTTGAGAGTGGAACGTTCCCGCCCGTAGGTTGGACTACCGATAAAGGTTGGACCGTAAGCAGAACTTATGCTACGTCGGGAGACTATTCGGCTTCTTGTAGTTTTGCAGAGAATAACCCGACTTTGGTTTCTCCTCGTCTCGATTGTTCGACGGGTACTCACGAGTTGCAGTTCGACTATGCGAATGTTTGGGAGCCGACGGCAGATGATGCTCCTGCTCCTGAAAGCGAATTTGAAGTCTATTTTTCAAAAAATGGCAAGGAAACGTGGGAGAAAGTTGCTACGTGCGATTCTATCAACCAATGGTGGCACATGAAGCTCGATTTGGGAAGCCCGGCATCCGATAATTGCTATATCATGTTTAAATATGTACTCGATGTCGATTTGTCGGGTGGTTGGGACGATGTGCCCGAGTATGCATCTACTTTCTTGGACGATGTAGTTTTACCTCCGTTCTATGGTAGAACTTCTGTTCCGGGAGCTGCAACTACCCCTTCTCCTGAAAATGGAGCAACCGATGTATTTAACGAAGATATTGTATTGTCATGGAACGGAGTACAGTTTGCTAAGGGCTATAAGGTATATGTTGGAACTTCTACCACAGATTTTTCGGTCGTGCCGGGTACAGAGGTAGAAGGTTGCTCTTATACGATTCCTGTGTTGGACTATGCTACTACTTACTATTGGAAAGTAGTTGCTTATAACGATATGGGAGAGACGCAAAATCCTTCGGTGTGGAGTTTTACGACGCTTGCCGACCAAACCGTGAACACATTCCCGTGGTCTGAGGGATTTGAAGGTGACATATTTCCTCCGTTAGGTTGGAAGAGCGAGAAAGAGGGATATACAGCATGGGATAGATCTAATTATAATGCATACGATGGTAAAAATGCAGCTTATATTTCTGCTGGGGGCTCCAACGAGCAAGGCATTCTTCAAACACCGATGTTCGTGCTGCCTGCTGATAAAGATATGCAGGTTAGCTTCTACTGGGGAAATGCCGTTCCGTCTGGATTAACGAAATCGGTAAAAGAGACGATGACGATTAACAAAGATACGCTTTACTTCGAAATAAAATCCGATGGAACATGGCAGGAACTCGCCCATATTTCTTCCGCTCAGGCCGAAGGTCAAAAATGGGTTCGTCAGCGAATCGTTTTGTCCGATTATAGAGGTAAGAATGTGAATTTCCGTTGGCGTTATAGTGCCGTAGATTTTACCGGATCAGGAGCAGCTTTGGATAATATTTTGGTTGAAGAAGCTCCCGTTGGAGGAAAAGCTGTTATTAATGTGACTTCCTGGAATGCGGGTGATGTGAATTATAATAAAGCCGTTACTTCAAAGACATTGAATCTTTTGAACGATGGTGAGCAAACAATGAAAATCACCGATGTATCATTTAAGAATAAGAATTTCTCTACTTCGTTGCACAAGGATTTAGTGTTAGACAGTCGTGAAAGCGTAGATTTCAATATCACGTTCGCTGCCGGTGAAACAGATGCCCTTGTAGAGGACGAGATGACTGTTACATTCGACAATGCTCCTGCTGTGACGTTGCCTGTTTCGGGTAATGCGTTGGGCATGTACACTCGTTATTTTAGTTTTGAAGATGATGAATTTGGTTCTGTGGCTCCCAAAGGCTTTACAACGGTAGATGCCGATCATAAAGCGACAGTTCAACCTCTTATGATAAACTATCCGAATATTGGGAATGCTTATGCCTATATTGTCATTAATCAACAACCGGAACCAGAAGGAGCCGATTGGAGGAATATCTATCCTCGTTCGGGAGACCAACTGTTAGCGACGATGGTGACTGCCGATGGGACAGAAGCCGTAGACTGGATTATCAGCGACCAAATGACGGCTCGAAATGATGCCAAGTTCCGGTTTTATGCTAAGTCGTATGATGGAGATAACACTTATCATCCGTGGGCTTATTTGACAGTATTGGTTAGTACGACAGATAACGCTGTGTCTAGCTTTACTCCATTGTCTGGATTTACATCGGTTCAAGTTCCTCACAAGAATAATAACGATAGTCAGACATCGTGGACAGAGTTTGATGTGGATTTAAGTGCATATGCTGGACAGAAAATCTATATAGCTGTTCGTAATAATACTCCGTCGAATGGTTTTGTGACTTTCTTCGATGATTTCTATTTCGAAAATTTTGAATATGTCAATAGTGACAATAGTGCTCCTTACTTTACTACGGTTCCTGAGACAACAGCAACGGTAGGGAAGAAATGGACTTATAACTATTCTGTGGCCGATCCCGATGGAGATCCGTTGACGGTGACCTTGCAGGGCAAACCCTTCTGGCTGAATCATACTCCGGGTACTAACGGCGGTACGATTACCGGCATTCCGGGGGCAGAACAAGAAGTGATTATGAAACTATCTGTTTCAGATGGTTCAAAGACAACTGTACAAGAAATTATTCTTGTTGTGACTGATGGTTCGGGAATCGAAGGCGTAAATGGTGATCGATTGACGGTTTATCCTAATCCTGTCGTTTCCACGCTCTATTTGAATGAACTGTGTGACAAAGTAGTGGTTACCGATATTTCTGGTAAACAGCTGCTTTTTGCCGAGCAAGTAGAAAGTGTAGACGTTTCGATGTTATCGTCGGGTATTTACTTTGTAACCATGCAATTGGGAGATCGAGTCAATACCACCCAAGTTATTAAAAGATAATTAATTCTATGGAAACTATGAAAAGTATGTTTTTCGCCTGTGCATTGTTGTTAGGCAGTGCAGAAACCTTTTCCGCTGAAAATCTTGTACTCAGCGAAGATTTTGAGAGCCAAACATTCCCTCCTTCGGGGTGGGTTGTAAAAGGTACTGAATTATTGGAAAGTTGTACCTTACAATGCAGTAGGTAAAAATGAAAATGCTTCGGTTTGGTCGTTTACTACGATGGAAGATCAGTCTGTACGTGATTTCCCCTATACTATGGGATTTGAAGGAAATAACGGAGAAATTCCTCCTATGGGCTGGAAAAACGATCATGAAGGCAAAGGTATTCAGATGTGGAAATCTAATGAGATAGAGCCGTTTGCTGGAAAATATTCTGCTTCGGTATGGCATAATAATGCGGGCGAGGTTTCTATCCTGACTTCTCCTGTGTTCGCAATCCCTGAAACCGGTGATATAGTTGCTTCTTTTGCTTGGGGTGGAGCTCTTTGCAATCGCCTTGAAAAAGGGTATGAAAATGAGGCGATCACCGAAGGGCCTATTTCCGAAGTTAATGATGCCGATGGGACTCTCTATTTCGAGATTCGTGCTGTCGATGCAGCCGATTGGACTCCTTTGGCTTATACTCAGGACCGCACGAAATGGCGTCATAAATATGTTTCACTCGCCGATTATGCTGGTAAGAATGTGAATATGCGTTGGCGTTTTGTCGCTACTGAAAATGCCGGAGTTTCTTCGGGCGGAGCTTCTCTCGATGAGATATTTGTTGGAGATATAAAGGATATGCCTACCTTAGCCGTTTCGGAAATTAAGAAAGAAAATCTGACTGTATATCCTAATCCTACTTCCGATTATGTCTATTGGGCAGGAGGAAAAGCCGATGTGAAGGTATATGATTTAGCCGGAAATTGTATAAAAGATTTGACCGAAGTCGAGTCTGTGTCTTTGGAAGGTTTGGCTTCTGGTATGTATATCGTATCCGTATCGTGTGGCGATTCGGTTTCTACGGCACGAGTAATGAAACGATAAAAGAGCCCGTTTAATCGGGAAATGTATACCAAAGAGGACTCCGTACTGAGGAGTCCTCTTTGTGCCTTTCGAGAAAGATTTGTAAGAATTTGTTTCAAAATTGTATTGAAACTATAAACCCAAACTTTTTGTAGAAAAAATGAAGAGAAAAATTTTGTGTTTTGTAACAGCTCTGTTAAGTTTTTTTATTGTTGAGGCTCAGCAACCTTGTACATTGACTTTGGAGGTTTCGGCTGTTACAGGAGAGGATATGGCTGGGACTCCGTTTCATTTGGAACGGGTAGAATCGGGATTGATTTATGACCGAGTACTAGGTGAGAATGGAACTTATACAATAAATAACATATATTCCGGTATACACCATTTGGTGATTGAAAAAGAGGGATTAAAGACTTATGATAATTCTGCTTTGGATATAAAAGGCGATACCGTGTTAAAGATTAAGTTGGAAGAACCGGTACGTACACCTTATAATTTGCAATCGGTTTTAGCCCATGATCCTAAAACGGGAGTTAATGATGCTTCGTTGGTTTGGAATGAGGAGACCGATTATTTCTTCGATGATTTCGAGAATTATACCTCTTTTACGCTCGATTTCGCTCCGTGGACCGGAATCGATAAGGATCAGGCAGAAGCTGCTATGTTAATGCAAGGAGGTTATCCGAATAGTAGCTTGAAACAATATGCGACTATTATTGCTCCCGACGAAGCTTATGTCTCTACTACGGGAGGTGACGTTTCATGGTGGTTTTATGCCCCTCAATTGAGAGCTTATAGTGGAAAGAAATATATGGGATTTATTCGTACGGCAAGCGGAACTACGAATAATGACTGGGCGATAACCCCTCAGGTACATGTCGGTGTAAATAACGTCGTTCGATTTAAAGCCAAAGCAGCGGATGCTCCTATTGAAAAATTCAAGGTATGGATATCGACCACCGGAACAGAGGAAAGTGATTTCAAACCTTTGACACAGGGTAATTATGAGTCAGTTAAATGGGAACAATGGCTTACGATGGAGTATGATCTTTCGAAGTACGAAGGACAAGATGTTTATATTGCCATTCAATATATTACACAAGCTGGTTGGATGTTGATGGTTGATGATTTTTATGTAGGGCCGGCAAAGTTAAATCCTTCGTCTATAAAAGCTCGTCTTCCGAAAACACGTCGTGTTCGCAAAGCAGCGGAGAGTGATGCCCCTCAAAGTTATACGGTTTATTTAGATGAACAAGAGATCGGGTCGGTTAAAACGAATTCGTTTATCTTTGAGAATCTTTCGGCTGGAACACATACGCTGGGTGTTAAGTCGGTTTATAAAGTTTCCGAGTCGGATATAGCGACAACGACGTTAGAAGTTCCGGCGACTTCGGATTATGCCGATGTAAAAGTAAAAGTTTCTACGAACGGAGGTTCTTCCGAGGGAGTGGCTGTGAACTATCTTTCCGGTTCTTATCAGGTGACCGATACAATCAAATCGGGAATGTCTCATTTTGCTTCTTTGAAAAAAGGGGAATATATGATTAGTATTAACGATGATCGCTTTTTGGCGGTAGATACGCTCATCGATGTAGACAAGGATATGGAGATAAATTTGTCGTTAGTGGAAAAAATTACTGCTCCATATAATCTATCTGTTGATTTTTCTTATCGTGACGCGGATAAGAAGACCGATGTCTTGTTTAGGTGGAATCAAGATTTGGGTTGGAGCGATAGTTTCGAAGAGTATGACGATTTTGCAACCCAATTCGGTGGCTGGGCCACTTTCGATAAAGATCGTCTGCGTCCTTACGGTATAACCATAAATAATACGTATATATCTATTCCCGGACTTGAACAGGGCGAATCTCCGGTAATGGTATTCAATCCAGAAAAAACGACCCCCCGGTGTGATAGCGATGCATTTTTAAATACGGTTTTCGGGAAAAAATACATCATGTTTTTTGGAGTCCAAAGCAACCTGTCGGACGACTGGCTCGTTTCTCCGAAACAGAAAATCAACAAGGGGTATGTGGCTCATTTTTACGTGCATGTTTATCCGAGTATGGCTACGGTTTATCCCGAAACCATTAAGGTGTTGGCTTCCACAGGAGCTCAGACCGATCTTTCTTCGTTTGTCGAACTATATAATTATACTTTTACCGAGAGCGGTTGGTATGAAGTAACAGTCGATTTGAAAGATTATGTGGATCAGGAGGTTTATTTAGCGGTTAATTATGTTTCTAATGACGGGTGGATGCTTAAAGTGGACAATTTTTATGTCGGTCCTTCGGACGATGCTCCGGCTCCCGAAGTTGGAAATGCTACCTATGATATATATTTGAATGGAGAGAAAAAAGCATCTGCGATAACTGATAATTCCTATACATTCGAAGCATTAGATGATGGTACATATACAGCTGGTGTAAAAGCAATATATGAATCCGGGGAGTCTGAGGTCGAAGAGTATGTGTTTACAACTCAGTATAGCGGGATTGAAAATGTAGTTGTTCCGACCGTAAAGGTATATAGCCGAGACCATGCTATTTGTCTGGAATCGATAGAAGGCGAAAACGTGTTGGCGGAGGTTTATGGCGTTTCTGGACAGCTTGTGGAATTAGTAGAATTTGAAAACAGTGCCCAGATTTCTGTTTCTGAGGGGCTTTACTTGGTACGGTTGACAACACCACAAGGGACAAGTACAGTTAAGGTATTGGTGAAATAATTACTGTCTATTCATAAAAAACGTCATGAGAATTATTCTCATGACGTTTTTTTATCTACAAGTTTAAATTTCTTTTTCCCTTTGTTAATAATTTATTTAATTTTGTACCTTTGTATATATGATATATCAACGTTAAAAAGTAAATTTATTCGCTTGATTAGGCTTTGAGCCGATATTGATTTTATGAATGGGAATTGCTAAAACTGCAATTGTATGGATAAGACGATTTATTTTATTTTGTTATTAACTATAATAATCAGTATGAGTTGTGAGTCGAGAAGTCATAAGGAAACGGTAGTCCTTATGGAAACGTCTTTGGGGAATATAAAAGTGAAACTTTATGATGATACACCTGCTCACCGTGATAATTTTATAAAGTTGGTCGAGGAAGGATATTATGACGGGACTTTGTTTCATCGAGTGATTAATGAGTTTATGATTCAAGGAGGCGATGGCACGTCCAAAAATGCTCCGGTAGGAAAAATGTTAGGTACGGGTGATCCGGGATATACTATTCCCGCAGAGTTCGTTTATCCGAAATATTTTCATAAACGGGGTGCTTTGGCCGCGGCTCGGCAAGGAGACCAGGTAAATCCAGAGAAGGCCTCTTCGGGTTCCCAGTTTTATATTGTCACGGGTAAAGTTTTTAATCCGGGACAGATTGACCAGCTGGAACGTCAAATGCAGATGCAGCAAGAGCAATCGGTTTTTCAGTCGTTGGCGGCAAATCATAGGGAGGAAATCATGAATATGCGTAGAAATCGTGATATGCAGGGACTGCAAGCGTTGCAAGATACATTGATCGCTCAAACTCATGAACAAATTAAGAAGGAAGGAAAGCGGACGCTCACGCAGGCGCAACGTGAAGCTTATACGACTGTTGGCGGAACGCCTCATTTAGACGGTGAATATACTGTTTTCGGTGAAGTGGTAGACGGAATGGAGGTTGTAGACAAGATACAACAAGTCGAAACAGGCTCTGCCGACAGGCCTAAAACCGATGTCAAAATCTTGAAAATGAAAGTGGTCAAATAGTGATATCGTTTCGTCGTCACATATTGCCTAATGGATTGCGCATCATTCATCATTACGATGGCTCTACGAAAATGACTGCGTTGAATCTGCTTTATGATGTCGGTTCGAAGGACGAATCGCCGGAGCGGACAGGATTTGCACATTTGTTCGAGCATCTCATGTTTGGTGGGTCTGTGAATATTCCCGATTTCGATACCCCTCTACAAAAAGCAGGAGGAGAGAATAATGCGTGGACAAGTAACGATGTGACCAATTACTATACGGTAGTACCTACGCATAATGCCGAGACGGCATTTTGGTTGGAGTCGGATAGAATGTTAAGCCTTGCTTTTTCTTCCGAGTCTTTGTCTGTACAGAAACAAGTCGTTATAGAAGAGTTCAAGCAACGTAATTTGAACCAACCCTATGGAGATTCGTTCTTGCTATTGCGACCGATGGCTTATCGGGTACACCCATATCGGTGGCCTGTTATCGGGAAAAATACTTCGCATATTGGTAATGCATCATTGGAAGAAGTAAAAGAATTCTTTTTTGCCCATTATGCGCCCAACAATGCGATATTGAGTATTTCGGGAAGCCTACCATTCGATGAAGCCATATTGCTTTGTGAGAAATGGTTTGCTCCTATTTCTCGAAGAGAAGTCGCTTGCCGCGATTTACCTCAGGAGCCGGTTCAGACAAAACCTCATAAAAAGATAGTGGAAAGAGAGGTTCCCTTAGATGCGATTTTTAAGGCCTATCATATGGTAGACCGTAAGCATCCCGATTATCAGGGGTATGATGCTCTTTCCGATGTATTGGCTTCCGGTCGATCCTCTCGGTTGTATAGACGGTTGGTGATGGAAAAGAAACTATTTACAGAAATAGATTCTTCTATTACCGGTGATATAGAGCCCGGTTTGTTTTTACTGAAAGGGAAACTATCACCGGGAATTTCGTTGGAGCAGGGAGAAGAAGCCATTGAAATGGAATTGCGACGAATGAGGGAAGAACTGTTGGAGCAAAGGGAATTGGATAAGGTGATAAATCGTTTTGAATCAAACGATTTGTTTTCCAATTTGCACTATCTGAATAAAGCCACCAATTTAGCTTATTATGAATTGTTGGGTGGAGCGGAAAATATTGATACAGAAGTTGAAAAATATAAAAAACTTACCCCTTTCGATTTGCGGCGTATTGCGGAAAAATTGTTTGTCCCGGAAAATAGTTCTACATTATGGTACAAATCGGTACATGCAAAACGAGAAATAATAACAGATGTCTCTGATTGATAAAAGATATAGAATAGTACTATGCGTTTTAAGTTAGTGTTGTCGGTTAAATCGGAAAGTTTTGGTAGTGTTTTGCCTGTAAGCTACCAATACGAATTGTCGGCTGCTGTATATCGTCGTATTCGGGAAAATTTCGAGCTATATTTACACTGGCTTTCGAGCAACGGTTTCGCACCGATCGATGATTGCCGTAATCGCTTGTTTTCGTTTTCAAATTTATATATCCCCCGCATTCGGGTAGAGTATGACAGATTACATATTTTGGTGAAGAGGGTTCAAATGTGGATTTCTTTTTTGCCTGTTCGGGGAACTCACGAGTTTGTAAAGCAACTTTTTTCGGGAGAAACTTTTGTACTTGGGGATAGGCGTAGTCGGGTGGAGTTAGAGGTCGAAGATATCGTTGAATGTCCGGCTCCTGGGTTTGGAGAGGAAGCAGAGTATTTGGCTTTATCTCCAATCGTGTTTATGGTGGCTCGCCCCAATCGGAGCATGGAATATGTCGGGCCCGATTATCCCGGGTATGCCGATTGTTTTTATCGCTCGGTGCTGGGAAAATATGAAAAGATTTTCGGTCGGCCTTTTGATGGTGATACAGGATTTTCATGGAGTTTGCTTTCCGAACCGAAAAGAAAAGGAATTTTTATGATGCGGTTTACTCCCGAAGAGTCGAAAGTTATAGGATATATGTATAAATTCAAATTATCGATGAGTCCTATTCTCCATCAGATAATGTATGAAACGGGAATAGGGGAGAAAGTAAATCTTGGTTTTGGTTGTGTAGAGATTCTTCGTCAAGATACGACTCCTAATGACCAAAATTTCCTTTCTGATGAAAAAGACGATACTTCTGTGAAAATAATATGATTTTTTGTATGAAATGACAAAATATTTTTTTTAATTTGTATAGATAATAGAGAGTTTATTCCTCATAAAAATAGATTATACTATGACAACAGCGCTTGAAAAACCTGACATGAATACAGAAGAACTTCTTGCAGGTCAAACTATTACTCCCGCCGAGGAGGAACAAAATTCGGTACAATCGACTTCACGGCTTTCGAGAGAAGAAATTATAGACTCGTTGAGAAAACTGGTAGAAGGTTCGGTTGAAGAAGTCAAAGATGAAGTTGACGAACTGAAACAGGCTTATTATAAACAGAAAAAAATTGAAATAGAAGAGGCTCGTAACGCCTTTATAGCCGCGGGTAACCCAGGGGCTGAATTTGTGCCAATGCCCGATGAACAGGAGGAAACATTAAAGTCTTTGTTATCTGTTTTTCGAGAGAAAAAAGCCGAATATACGGCCTTGCTCGAAAAGCAAAGAGAAGAAAATTTGGAGCGTAAGCAACAAATTTTGGAAGAGATGAAATCTATTACCGAAGATTCGGATAATATAAACAGACAATATACCCGTTTTCAAGAGTTGCAGCAATCGTTCAAAGAGCCTTGCGAATTACCCTCGGCGGCGGTGTCTGGTCTTTGGAAAAAGTTCCAGTCTTACGTCGAGAATTTTTATGACTTGTTGAAAATAAATAAAGAGTTACGGGATTATGATTTCAAGAAAAATCTGGAACAGAAGACCGCTCTTTGTGATGCAGCAGAAGCATTATTGGCAAATGACGATGTTGTAGCAGCATTTAAGCAATTACAATTATTGCATGACGAATGGCGCGGAATAGGTCCCGTCGCCAAGGAGCTGAGAGAAGATTTGTGGAATAGGTTTAAAGATGCTTCAACAGAAGTAAATAAACGCTATCAAAGTTTTTTTGAGGCGCGTAAAGAAGTGGAACGTAAAAATGAAGAAGCCAAGATTGCTTTATGTGAGGAAATCGAGTCGATGGATTTAAGTTTATTGACTTCTTTTGCTCAATGGGACGATGCTACGAAGCAAGTTCTCGATTTACAAGGTAAATGGAAAACGTTGGGGTTTGCCTCACGGAAGATGAATAATCAGTTATTCGAGAGATTCCGTAAAAGTTGCGATGAATTTTTTGCAAAAAAAGCCGAGTACTTCAAAGCTGTCAAGGAAAGAATGGCAGAGAATCTCGAAAAGAAAAAAGCGTTGTGTGAAAAAGCAGAGGCATTAAAAGACAGTACTGATTGGAAAGCTACTGCCGACATTCTTGTCGCTTTGCAAAAAGAATGGAAAACAATAGGCCCTGTGGCTAAAAAACATTCCGATGCTATTTGGAAACGTTTTGTTACGGCATGTGATTATTTCTTTGCGCAAAAGAATGAACAATTGGCTTCCACTCGACAAGTAGAACAAGAAAACTTGGAAAACAAGCGGGGTATTATCGATAAATTGAAAGAGATAGATGAATCTATGGATAGTACAGAAGCCGTCAAAATAGTTCGTGACTTGATGGCTCTGTGGAATTCGATCGGTCATGTACCTTTTAAAGAGAAAGATAAAATATATAAAGAATATCAGTCTTTACTCGATACTCTTTTCTCCCGTTTGAATATGAATGAGAATCGCAATCGGTTAAGTAACTTCTCGGCTACGGTACAGCAAATGGCCGATACGAACCACGATAAACTCTATCGGGAGAGAGAAAGACTTTTGCGCATGTATGAACAGAAAAAAGGCGAGTTGAAAACCTATGAGAATAATATAGGATTTTTGAATATATCTTCGAAGAAATCCGGTGGCTTGTTAAAAGAGATGGAACGGAAAATGCAAAAAATTCGAGAGGATATGCAGCTTATCGAACAAAAAGTGCAACTTATAGATAAGAACTTGTAATTAAGAACAACGTATTTTATAAACAGGGCGGCTCAATAAATTGGAGTTGCCCTGTTATTTCCGGGAGAAAAGTAAAGCTCTCTGAAAAATATTTATGTAGTTAGTCGTGTAAAAAAGTAAGAAAGAGAGAATGGCACGTGGGCGGTATGGACATATGATAAAGTCACTGATTGTTATCGGCGACTTCTTTTGCTTGAATATTGCCTATGCCGTAGTTTGTTATTGGGGTGGCGGATTCGACGGCGGATTTGGTGTGAAAATAATATGGCTGTTACTTAATCTTTCTTATTTCCCGGTATTTTCACTTTTTGCAAAAATACATGAATTGCGTATTTTACATGTCGATAGAGTCTTGATAAAAGTTACACAGGCCGTGTTGTGCCACTTAGCGGTTTTTCTATTATTGATATTCTTTTTGCAAATCGATAATATTGGAGCGCGAGTATTGTTGAGGTTCTATTTGCTTCTATCGGTCTTGTTGGCCGTGTGGTGGATCGGATCGAGAAAACTTTTGAAATATTTTCGACGGAAAGGCTATAACTTCAAGAAAGTAGTTATTGTAGGAGCCGGGGCTATGGGTATAAAATTATTAGACGAGTTACGTTCCGATGCCGGATATGGCTATAAATTTATGGGCTTTTTCGATGATAATCTGTCGTTAAAGAAATCTTTGCCGAATTTTCAAGGGGACTGTTCTTCTGTCGAGGATTTCGTGATAGAAAATAAAGTCGATGAGATTTATTGTGCGTTACCGATGAGGCAAGAAGAAAAGATAACTCGGTTATTGAAGTTTTCCGAAGCCAGTAATATTTCGTTTTATATGGTTCCCGATGTCGGTCGATATATTCATCGTCAGCTCGAATTTCAGTTAGTGGGTAATGTTCCGGTTCTTTCGTTGCATCCAGAACCTTTACAAAATATCTTTTCGCGTTTCTTGAAGAGGGTGTTCGATCTATTGTTTTCATCAATTGTACTGGTTTGTTCTCCCATTATTTTCACTCCTATTGCTATTGCCGTTAAATTGTCGTCTCCGGGTCCAGTATTTTTTAAGCAGAAACGGACAGGATTTAAGGGGAAAGAATTTAATTGCTATAAGTTTCGGACGATGAAAGTCAATGCTAATAGCGATCAGTTGCAGGCTTCTCGTCATGATCCTAGAAAAACAAGAGTCGGAGAATTTTTACGGAAGACGAGTTTGGACGAATTACCTCAATTTATCAATGTTTTTGTGGGGGATATGTCGGTCGTTGGTCCGCGTCCTCACATGGTGAAACATACGCAGGATTATTCGAAGATTATAGATAAATACATGCTTCGTCATCTTATTAAACCGGGCATTACCGGTTGGGCACAAGTAAACGGGTATAGAGGGGAGACTCGGGAGTTGTGGCAGATGGAACGTCGGGTAGAATATGACGTTTGGTATATCGAACATTGGAATTTTTGGCTCGACATCAAGATTATATTCCTCACTGTCGTGAATGCTTTTCGTGGAGAAAAAAATGCATTCTAAGAGGGTTTTATAACAAGCAGAAAAAGTCCTATAAAAATAATTCTTTCTTTTGGAGATTTGCTATCTTTGCACCCCGAAAAATAAAGTAAGATGAATCTGAAAGTCAAGGGTACAATATTAGGAATTGTTTCTGCGGTCAGTTATGGAACAAACCCGTTGGGGGCATTATTCTTATATCAAGAAGGATTGAATTCGAATTCGGTTTTGTTTTATCGTTTTTCATTGGCAGCAGTTGTTTTGGCATGTATTCTGTTTATTCAGAAACAGTCATTTAGATTGTCTCGCAAAGAGGTGAAAGCATTGTGTTTGTTAGGAATCTTGTTTGCTGTGTCTTCTCTGACTTTTTATACGAGTTTTCACCACATGGATGCCGGTATAGCTTCGACTTTGTTGTTTGTGTATCCTATAATGGTAGCTGTCATTATGTCTCTATTCTTTAAGGAGCGTGTATCGCCAGTGACTATGTTTTCGATTATTCTTGCTCTATCGGGGATAGCTTTGCTTTACCGGGGAGGAACAGGAGCCGGATTAAATGGTTTGGGCGTATCGTTGGTTATGATTGCATCGTTAACTTATGCCCTTTATATTGTCGTAATCAATCAGTCGTCGATAAAACTTTCATCTATAAAGCTGACTTTTTATGTCTTGCTGTTTTGTATGGTAGCCATAGTCTTTCATTCGTTTTTCGACGGAAGTAATTATTTGCAACCGCTTACTACTCCACGTATGTGGCTGTTTGCTATCATGTTAGCTTTGGTCCCTACGGTTATTTCTTTGGTGACGATGACTATGGCCGTTCATGCTATCGGTTCTACACCTACGGCTATTATGGGTGCATTGGAGCCTCTCTCTGCCGTGATTATCGGTGTGACTGTGTTTGGTGAGATTTTTACGTTGCGGTTGGGAATCGGTATATTTATGATCCTTGTTGCCGTAATTCTCATTGTTGCGGCGAAATCATTTTCTCCCCGTAAAATTGTTTCTTTTATCGGACATGTTGTGCATACTGTTCCGGTACGTAGGAAGTAATCGGCTTTTTATTCGCAACGAAATTCGTCGTTAAGATGAAAACCCCGTAATAAATCGGGTGCAGCCATTCTCTTTTTCCCAGCGAGTTGTAACTCTTCTATCCGTATAAATCCGTCGGTACAAGCTATGTCAATATGATTTTTTCCATCTGTGTGTATAGACCCCGGTGCATAGTTATGTTTGGAGGGTAGGGGGGTTGTACGGTATATTTTTACTCCGAAACGATTATTATCCGGCGATATCCATTCGCACCATGCGGCCGGATAGGGAGACAGTCCCCTCACGAGGTTATGGATTTGCTCGCTTGTCTTTTTCCAGTCGATATGGCATGTTTCCTTAAATATTTTGGGCGCAGGCCGTAAGGGTTCGTTAGTTTGGATAGAGGCTTGATCGATAGGGGTGATATTCCCGGAGATAATGGCATCGACAGTTTCGACTACCATATCGGCGCCCAATGTCATTAGTTTGTCGTGTATTGTCCCTACATTATCTTCGGGAAGTATAGGGATTCTTCGTTGCTGTATGATTTCGCCCGTATCGATTTCGTGTTTGAGGAAGAATGTCGTGATTCCTGTTTCTGTGTCGCCGTTGATAATAGCCCAGTTGAGAGGAGCGGCTCCTCTGTATTGAGGTAAAAGCGAAGCGTGTAAATTGAAAGTACCCAGACGGGGCATGTTCCATACGATTTCGGGAAGCATGCGAAAAGCTACTACAATTTGCAGGTCGGCGTGTAACTCTCTCAACTGTTCGATAAAGCACTCGTCTTTCAGTTTCTCCGGTTGTAGAATCGGTAAACCTCGGCTAAGAGCGTATTCTTTGACCGGAGAGTATTGTATTTTGTGGCCTCTGCCGGCCGGTTTGTCAGGCATGGTAATAACAGCCACGACATTGTATCCTCCTTCGACAAGGCGTTTCAGACTCTCGACAGCGAAGTCGGGAGTACCCATATAGATGATGCGTAAATCTTGTTTTTCCATTGTTTTTAATCTTGAGAAAAGTGAACGAGTACCCGCCGGTACGAATTGAAAATTTTTGATTTGGAAACAAACCCGATATATTTCCCGTTTTCTACGACAGGTAGATTCCATGCGTTGGTTTGGTCAAATAATTTCATGACATTATCCATGTTGCTCCCTATTTCTATTTTGGCTGGGGGCATGGTCATGAATTTTCTGACATAGAAACGGTTATACAGTTCTGGCCTAAACATGATATTGCGTATGTCGTCGAGTATGACGATGCCTAATAATGTATTGTCATTGTCGGTTACCGGGAATATGTTACGATGGGATTGCGAGATAACCTTTACCATGTCTCCGAGACTCATATTCGGGTGTACTTCGATAAAATCTTTTTCGATGACACTGTCCATCTTCAAAAGAGTAAGTACGGCTTTATCCTTGTGATGGGTGAGTAGTTCTCCTTTTTTTGCCAGACGCATGGTATATATGCTATGTGGTTCGAACACTTTTATCGTTGCATAAGCTACGGTCGAGGTAATCATTAACGGCAGGAATAAATCATACCCACCGGTAAGTTCTGTTGTCAAGAAAATAGCCATGAGCGGGGCGTGCATAACAGCGGCCATGACTCCTGCCATACCCATCAATGCGAAATTTTTGTCAGAAAGCTCCATGGGTAATAGTCCTGTATGATTAAGAACATAGGCAAAGAAGAAGCCTGCGAAACACCCTACGTACAAACTGGGTGCGAAGGTTCCTCCCACACCACCTCCGCCATTGGTCGCACTGGTCGCTAATACCTTTACGAGTATGATGAGTCCCAAGAAGAGCATCATGACCCACATATTTCCATTCTCAGTATAAAATAAACTCCCTTCGGCCAGTTGTTTGAGATTGTCGTTCAGCAAGCTGGTAATGGCTCCATAACCTTCGCCGTACAGTGGCGGTAATAGAAAAATAGAACAACTTAGAATGAGCGAACCGAGAATGAATTTTTTCCATGGAGTCCCTATCCGGCGGAATATATCTTCCATACGGTTCATAATGCGGGTAAAATAAAGAGAAACAAATCCGCAAAAGAAACCGAGAAAAATAACGTATGGTATGCGGGCGGCGACGAACGGTTCGGTTTGGACGAAACTAAATTCGGCATTGTATCCGGTAAAGATATAAGAAACAGTGACTGCGGTAATCGACGAGATGAGTAAAGGTAAAACCGAAGTTGCAGTCATATCGATCATCAGTACTTCGAGTGTAAACAAGATTCCGGCGATGGGGGCCTTGAATATTCCCGCAATGGCGGCGGCAGCTCCGCAACCCACCAAAAGCATTAGTAATCGTTGGTCGAGGCGAAACAACCTTCCTATATTCGAACCGATCGCAGCCCCAGTATAAACGATGGGAGCTTCCGCTCCGACCGATCCTCCGAATCCGATTGTGATAGAACTCGCGATGACCGATGTGTACATATTATGTGGTTTAAGCCGGCTTTTCTTTTGCGATATGGCATAAAGTATGCGGGTGACACCATGACTGATATCGTCTTTTACAATGTAACGTACGTACAAGCCGGCCAATAAAATACCTATTATCGGGTATATGAGATAAAGATAGTTGGCGCTGTCGGCATTGAAATGCGATGTTAGCAACTGTTGTATAAAATGTATGAGAAATTTAAGAATAAGAGCAGCGGCGGCAGTACAAATTCCGATAATAAAACTGAGAATTAAAACGAAATTGTGTTCATTGATGTGTTTTTCCCTCCACATCAACAGCCGCATCATCAAATCGTGCCTATCTTCCCTTTGGGTATCTTCTATTTCTATATCTTCGTCTTCAATCATATATGTTTATTTATACTCCTTTTCCTGTAATAACGGTTCTGATGGTGTAGATGATAATTTTGAGGTCTACCAGCAAAGACATATTTTCCAAGTAAAGAATATCGTATTTCAACCGGGCTATCATTTCATCGACGTTTCGAGCATATCCGTATTTTACCATTCCCCACGATGTGATTCCGGGGCGTATCTGATGCAATAATACGTAATAAGGAGCTCGTTCGACGATTTGACGGATAAAGTATTCCCGTTCGGGCCTCGGACCTACGAGAGACATGTCTCCTTTCAATACATTCCAAAACTGTGGTAATTCGTCCAATCTGTATTTCCGTAATACTTTCCCTATTTTAGTAACCCGCTTGTCGTTTTCTTCCGATAACAAAGGGATTCCGGTTTCTGCATGGGCTTTCATCGTTCGGAATTTGTAAATTTTGAACGGTCTGTGCCTGTAACCTATGCGCTCTTGTTTGTAAAATATAGGACCGTTCGAGTCTTTTTTAATTAGTATGGCTAAGAGTAGAAACAAAGGAGAAAGTAAGATCAATGCGATAAAAGAAACAAAGATATCGATTACTCGTTTCATATTCTTTTCTCCCTCGGAGATGGCGCAATTACTCATGTCGATGAGCGGAGCCCCATAGATGTTGGTTAGTCTTACTCTCGAAGAGATAATGTTAAACTCGTCTGTCCCCAATTTTATGGGTAAGTTGAGTGGATATAGTGTATTGATAAGTTTATGAAGCTCTGCTAAATCGTTTTCTTCCGGGGCAACGACAAGCTCTTGAATGTTCTTTTGTTTACACAGCGAGGATAATTGTTTTATCGGGTATGTCCTTCCTTCGGCTTCCGGGGCAGGCGTTTCGTGGTTGACCCGAATGAATCCGACGATATGATAACCGAGCGATTGTCTGGGTTCTTCGAGTTCTTTCATTTGCTTGATTGCTTTGGGACCGCAACCGATGATAAGCGTGTTGAATTGCCATTTTCGGCGGTGAATCATAGATGTGGCATTTCCTGTGACAATGGCCCGCCCTGTATATACACAGACAAATTGTAAAGCATATAAAGCAAGTAGCAATTCGTAATTGTCTATTCTTATTCGTAGAACATCGTTGATGAGGGCAATAAAAAATATAAACAGTGTATTGACCAATACAGATCCCAATGTCTGTATTAATTCTTGAATGCGAGATTTGAAAAAAGGCTGGTTGTAATATCCCGACAAATAATAAACGCACATCATTAACAGCGGGAAAAGTATTTGTCCTTCTATGACACGAGGCGAAAGCAAATACATTTTCAATGATTCGCCCGCTGCAATTCCCGGAAAATGGAAACGGACAATATTGAAAAGGAACCACGATACATTCGATGTAAGGTAATCCCCCAGTACGTATCTCCGTATTTGTCGTTTACCGTTGATCACTCTCGTATAATCTTGATAGTTCCGTCGGCTTCGAGTTTGATGATACTCGACGGGAGGGACTCTTTTATTTCGTCTCTGCGTGCCGTTACGATATAATCGACGGCATTTTTTATTTCGTCCGATATTTCGGAAAAGTTATGGGGAGCCGCATTCCCGCTGATATTGGCCGAGGTTGATACGATAGCTTTTCTGAACTGTCGGCACAATCGTTGTGAGAACGGTTCTTTTGTGATGCGTATGGCTATGCTTCCGTCATCGGCGAGCAAATTCGTTGCAAGGTTGCGTGCTCCGGGATAGATGAGGGTAAGAGGCTTTACGGCCACATCGAGTAGTTGCCACGCCGTTTCGGGTACTTCCGAAACATAATATTCCACTTTCGCTTCACTGTCTGTAAGTATAATAAGGGCTTTGCTGTCGGCTCTCTGTTTGATTTTATAAACTCGTTGTACCGCTTCTGCATTGGTAGCATCGCAACCGATACCCCATATTGTGTCGGTGGGATATAAAATGATTCCCCCCCGCTGCATGACCTCGCAAGCCTGTTTTATATCGTCGTTGATTGTCATGGACATATCCTCTTGTTTCTGTTCAAGAAACAAAGATAATACAAACGAAAGCATAATGGTGAACAAATCTTCGTTTTTTAGGAGCTGTTTTGAAAAAAACTCCCGGGTAGTATTTCTTTTTTTGTTTGCCGGTATGCGCGCTTTGGGGGAACTTTTCATTAATGAGACGATAGGCGGTGTATTGGTGATAGTTCGTCGTACGCTTTGATTTAAGTTCCCCGACATATTTTTAAAGCATTATTTATAAATGGTTTGCTACATAATATATTGTGGCTTTATTGAAAAATGCTATCTTCGCACAGTAAACGAAAATGAAAATGGCAAGAGAAAGAGAGAATCTGCCGGTAGAAGTTCGCCCCTATCGTGTAGGCTTGACGTTGAGCGGGGGAGGAGCCAAAGGTTTTGCCCATGTAGGGGCATTGAAAGCAATGGAAGAATTGGGGATTCGGCCGGATATAATATCCGGTACGAGCGCAGGAGCTGTTATTGCGGTACTTTATGCCGACGGCTATTCACCCGATGAAATCTTAGACCTTTTTTCAGGTTTGTCTTTCAATGATTTGGCCGAAATAACTTTGCCCCGTTCCTGCTTTTTTAAAATAGATCGGTTTAAACATTTCTTGCAAAAGTCGTTGCGAGCAGTCAATATCGAGGATTTGTCTATCCCGGTTGTCGTTACGGCTACCGACCTTGATCATGGAAAGTATGTAGCATGGCGATCGGGAGAGATTGCCGAACGGGTAACGGCTTCGTGTAGTATTCCCATTATATTTCCTCCGGTTCTTATCGATGGTACGCATTATGTCGATGGAGGTGTCTTGCGTAATTTGCCGGTTTACCCCATTCGTCCCGAGTGCGATGTCGTTATAGGTATCAATGTGAGCCCGTTAGTTAATAAGCAATATAAGCAATCGATATTGGATATAGCGGTTCGTTCATATAGCTTCATGTCTAAAAGCAATGTGATCGAAGATATGAAATTGTGCGATCTTTTTATTCCTATGAAAGAGGCTGCACGATATGCCGTATTTGATATTCATGCTTTGCGTGATATCGCTAATGTCGGCTATCAGCAGACATTGAAACTTTTTACAGGAAAACATGCTTCCAAAATAAATGAATTGAATAAATAAAAAACGCGCGATATGTCCGATGAGAAAATAGTCATCTATCAGGTTCTCCCCCGATTGTTCTCTAATATGTGCGATACATGTGTCCCTAATGGTACTTATGTGCAGAATGGAGCCGGGAAGTTAAACCATTTTACCTCGAAAGTCTTACGGGAGATAAAAAAGTTGGGTGCGAACTATATTTGGTATACGGGGGTTATAGAACACGCTACCAAGACAGACTATTCGAAATATGGGATTCGAAAGGATAATAAATATGTGGTTAAGGGTGAAGCCGGGTCGCCTTATGCTATCAAAGACTATTATGATATAGACCCCGATTTGGCCGAAGATCCATCGACACGTATGCAAGAATTCGAGGCGTTGGTAACCCGTACACATGAAGTCGGATTGAAAGTAGTACTTGATTTCGTGCCGAATCACGTGGCTCGTCAATACCATTCTGATACTGCGCCAGAAGGTGTCGATGATTTGGGGGCTCATGACAACAAGGAGATGCATTTTTCTCCTTCCAATAATTTTTATTACATACCTCGGCAGGCGTTTACACCGCAATTTTACATAGGTGAAGGAGAGGATCGCTATTTCGAATATCCTGCGAAGGCAACCGGAAATGATTGTTTCGGGGCTTTCCCGGGAGAATATGACTGGTATGAAACGGTGAAGCTGAACTATGGAGTGGATTATACAGGAGGTGGCCGTTGTCACTTCGACCCTATACCCGATACATGGTACAAAATGCTCGATATTCTCCTATTCTGGTGTGGGAAAGGTGCTGATGCTTTTCGTTGCGATATGGCCCACATGGTTCCTGTCGAATTTTGGAATTGGGCTATTTCGAAAGTGAAAGAAAATTACCCCTCGGTTATATTCATTGCAGAGATTTATGATCAGGCGTTGTATCGGGTTTATATCGAGAAAGGTAAATTCGATTACCTATATGATAAAGTAGGATTGTACGATAAATTGAGAGGGGTATTGTGTCATCAGGTATCGGCTGCCCAGCTCACTTATTGTTGGCAGTCTGTCGATGGAATAGGAGGAAAAATGTTGAATTTTCTCGAAAATCATGACGAACAGCGCTTCGCTTCCGACCAGTTTGCCGGTGATGCCGATAAAGTCCTCCCTGCATTGGTCGTTTCGTCGATGATGAATACGGGGCCTATGATGATATACTTCGGACAGGAATTGGGTGAGCGTGCAGAGGATGCCGAGGGATTCAGTGGAAAAGATGGTCGTACGACGATATTCGACTATTGGAGCGTGACCACGGTTAGACAGTGGTACGATAGCGGGCGTTGCTCGGTATCTAAATTGTCGGCAAAGCAGAAAAAATTGCGAAATCTGTATAAAACGGTTCTTAATATCAGTCGTTTGGAATCGGCTATTGTTCGTGGCGATTTCTTTGATTTGATGTATGTCAATGGGGAAAATCCAAGCTTTAATCCGCATCGACAATATGCATTCCTTCGTAAATATGGAAATGAGTTATTAGTTATTGTTGTTAATTTCGATGACCGGCAGGCGAATGTGAAGATCAATATCCCCGATCATGCATTCGAAACGATGAAAATAGTTTCGGGTAAATACGAGGCATTAGAACTGATTGGAGGAGATAAAGAGATGAAGGAGTTGAGTCCCGAAATACCGTTTGCTTGCGCCCTTTCGGGGTATGGAGCTGCGGTTTGGAAAATAGAGTTAAAAAATTTTTCCAAAGAGATACAGAAAAAATAAAAAAGTACAGGAAAATTTTGAAATAGAAATTGTACCTTTGCCGTACAATTAATAATCTCTGTTTTACACACAAAAATCATGAGTCAAACACCTCCTTTCAAGGTATTTTCGGGAACCAATTCAAGGTATCTCGCTGAGAAAATTTGTAATAGTCTGGGTTGTGAGTTAGGTCAAATGAACATTCAGCATTTTGCCGATGGAGAATTTGCCGTTTCTTTCGAAGAGTCGATCCGTGGTTGTCAAGTCTATTTAGTGCAATCGACATTTCCCAATTCCGACAATCTGATGGAATTGTTATTAATGATCGATGCTGCCAAACGAGCTTCTGCCAAGTCGATTGTAGCTGTTGTTCCTTATTTCGGGTGGGCTCGCCAAGATCGCAAGGATAAGCCACGTGTTTCCATTGCTGCGAAATTGTTGGCCGATATATTGAGCGTTGCAGGTATCAATCGCCTTATAACGATGGATTTGCATGCCGATCAAATACAAGGTTTCTTTGATGTTCCGGTAGACCACTTGTATGCTTCGTCTGTATTTATTCCCTATATTCAGTCTTTGAAATTGAAAGATATGGTGGTTGCTACCCCCGATGTGGGTGGTTCCAAACGAGCCAGTACTTATGCCAAATACTTGGGTGTACCTTTGGTTTTATGCCATAAACAACGGGCTAAGGCCAATGTGGTAGAAAGCATGACAGTGATAGGAGATGTAGAAGGAAAGAATGTCATTTTGGTAGACGATATGGTCGATACGGCCGGGACGATAACCAAAGCAGCCGATTTAATGATGAGCAGAGGAGCTCTTTCGGTACGTGCCATAGCTTCTCATGCCGTGATGAGCGACCCTGCCAGCGAACGGGTTCAAAACTCTTCTATGACCGAATTGATTTTCACGGATAGTATTCCTTACACCAAAAAATGCGATAAGGTACATATCCTCAGTATCGCTGACTTGTTTGCCGATACTATTCGTCGGGTCTACGAGAATAAGTCTATCAGTTCGCAGTACCTTCTGTAATTGGGAAGTATAGAATCTAATATAATGTTACCGGGTCTATTGCAAAAAGCAAATAGGCCCGGTAATTTTTTAGGAGAGAGGGTAAATTCATTTTGAACGCTTTCCCTGTATTTTTTCGAATTGAAAAATATTGATAAGAAAACGAGGAATATAACAATGGATAGGGAGGCTGAACCTATGTCTTAAAGGTTCGAGAATTAATCACCCTTTATTATCCTTAGCTTTCGTGTATGAGTAGAATTTAGAGTCTGAATTTTGGATTATTGGGGATAATGGAATGAAGGAAGAGGACGTTAAAAAAAATAATCTGTGTAATTACTACACAGATTATTTTTTCATTATCGTTGTTTGTTGCAACTTACTTCACTTCCTCGAAATCGACATCGGTAACATCTTTACCATTATTTCCGCTTTGTGAAGCATCTGCACCCGGTTGAGCTTGTTGTGCTCCGGCAGCTTGTTGTTGAGCCTGAGCATTGTACAAGTCTTGGGCGGCAGCTTGCAATACATTGTTCAATTCGGTCGAAGCGGCATCGATACCGGCAATATCCTGAGCTTTGTGAGCTTCTTTTAATTTAGCCAGAGCCGACTCGATAGCGCTTTTTTTGTCTGCCGGAATCTTGTCTCCCATTTCATTAAGCTGTTTTTCGGTTTGGAAGATGAGAGCATCGGCATGATTCAGTTTGTCGATACGCTCTTTTTCCTTCGCATCGTTTTCAGCATTGGCAGCAGCCTCGTCTTTCATTCGTTTGATTTCGGCGTCGGTCAACCCGCTCGATGCTTCGATACGTATGCTTTGTTCTTTACCTGTACCTTTGTCTTTGGCCGATACATTCAAGATTCCGTTGGCATCTATATCGAACGTGACTTCAATTTGAGGCACACCCCGCATGGCTGCCGGGATCCCGTCCAAATGGAATTTACCGATAGTTTTGTTGTCTTTTGCCATAGGGCGCTCACCCTGTAATACATGGATTTCAACTGAGGGCTGGTTGTCGACAGCCGTCGAGAAGACTTCCGATTTACGGGTAGGAATAGTCGTGTTGGCGTCAATCAATTTGGTCATTACGCCACCCAGTGTTTCGATACCCAATGAAAGGGGAGTTACATCGAGTAATAATACATCTTTCACATCGCCTGTCAATACCGCACCTTGAATAGCAGCACCTACTGCAACTACCTCATCGGGGTTAACTCCCTTTGAAGGAGTTTTTCCGAAGAATTTTTCTACAATCGCTTGTATAGCAGGGATACGAGTAGAACCACCCACGAGAATTACTTCGTCTATGTCAGAGGCACTTAGACCAGCATCTTGCAAAGCCTTGCGACACGGTTCGATAGTAGCCTGAATCAATCGGTCGCTCAATTGCTCGAATTTGGCACGAGTCAATGTTTTAACCAAGTGTTTGGGTACACCGTTCACCGGCATGATGTAAGGCAAATTAATTTCGGTCGATGTCGAGCTCGACAATTCTATTTTAGCTTTTTCAGCTGCTTCTTTCAAACGTTGCAAAGCCATCGGGTCTTCTCTCAAATCGACACCTTCGTCTTTTTTGAATTCATCGGCAAGCCAGTCGATGATAACGTGGTCGAAGTCATCACCGCCGAGGTGAGTATCACCGTTGGTCGATTTTACTTCGAATACACCGTCACCCAATTCAAGAATAGAAATATCGAACGTACCGCCACCCAAGTCAAATACGGCGATTTTCATGTCTTTATTTGACTTGTCAAGACCGTAGGCCAATGCGGCAGCAGTAGGCTCATTGACAATACGACGTACATTCAAGCCTGCGATTTCACCGGCTTCTTTCGTGGCTTGACGTTGAGAATCGTTAAAATAGGCCGGTACGGTAATAACGGCATCGGTTACTTCTTGCCCTAAGAAATCTTCGGCTGTTTTTTTCATTTTTTGAAGAATCATTGCCGAAATTTCTTGTGGAGAATAGAGACGACCGTCGATGTCTACACGCGGTGTATTATTATCGCTTCTTACTACTTTGTAAGGTACGCGAGAAATTTCGTTAGCTACCTGATCGAATGTTTCACCCATGAAACGTTTAATCGAGAAAATAGTCCTCGTAGGGTTGGTGATGGCCTGACGTTTGGCAGGTTCTCCCACCTTGCGTTCACCACCATCTACGAAAGCCACGATCGAAGGAGTCGTACGACGGCCTTCACTGTTGGCAATTACTACCGGCTCGGTTCCTTCCATAACGGCGACACACGAGTTGGTTGTTCCTAAGTCAATACCAATAATCTTTCCCATAATTTTATATCTTTTATTGTTAATTCGTTATTTTGTTTACTGTCTGTTTTTTTATAGACACTGCATCTTGTTCAAATGTTATGCCAAAAAACGAAAGCAAGGAAAATGTTTTTTTTGTCAGACTTTTCCAAAGCGCTTTGTTGTCCTGTGTCAGTAATGCTGTCGATTTGTCATATTGACTTTGCTCTTTTGTTTATCTAAAAAACGCAAACGAGCGAGTATGGGTTGGTTCTGTTTGTACTTATTTCCCCGATTTATTTCGTTATTAAACCGAAATGATGTAAATTTGCCAATCTTATAAACAGGAATTTTTATCGAAAGTATAGTTAACTAAATACTAATTATTATGAACATTTCTCACATTGAACATTTGGGAATCGCTGTGAAGAGTCTCGAAGAAGCCATTCCTTATTATGAAAACATTTTAGGTCTTAAATGCTATTCTATTGAAGAGGTTGCCGACCAGAAAGTGAAGACGGCCTTTTTCAAAGTGGGGCAGACCAAAATCGAATTATTGGAGCCGACAAGCGAGGATAGCACTATTGCCAAATTTATAGAAAAACGCGGCGAGGGAATTCATCACATGGCGTTTGCTATCGAAGACGGTGTCGCCAATGCTTTGGCCGAAGTAGAAGCCAAAGGGGTACGCCTTATCGATAAAGCTCCCCGCAAAGGAGCCGAAGGGTTGAACATTGCATTCCTTCACCCCAAATCCACTTGTAGCGTATTAACCGAACTTTGTGAAAATCCTAATAAATAAGAATATGAGCAATCAACTTGAAAAGGTACAAGAGCTGATAGAACTACGCGCTCAGGCTCGCTTGGGCGGTGGACAGAAAGCTATCGATAAGCAACACGAGAAAGGCAAGTATACGGCTCGTGAACGTATTGCGCAACTCCTTGATGAAGGCAGTTTTGAAGAATTGGATATGTTTGTGAAACACAGATGTACCAATTTCGGACAAGAGAAAAAATCATTTTTAGGCGACGGTGTCGTTACTGGTTATGGTACGATAGATGGTCGCCTTGTTTATGTTTTCGCTCAGGATTTTACTGTGTTCGGTGGTTCTTTGTCCGAGACAATGGCTTTGAAAATTTGCAAAGTCATGGATATGGCGGCAAAGATGGGTGCTCCGATAATCGGAATGAACGATTCGGGCGGTGCAAGAATTCAAGAAGGTATAGACGCTCTTTCAGGTTTCGGAGATATATTCTTCAGAAACACTGTAAACAGCGGTGTAATTCCTCAGATTTCTGTAATTATGGGACCATGTGCAGGCGGTGCTGTTTATTCACCGGCTATTACAGACTTTATCTTTATGGTTGAAAAGACAAGTCAGTTTATAACAGGTCCACAGGTAATCAGTTCTGTTACAGGTGAAAATGTAACAAGCGAAGAGCTTGGCGGCGCTGATACACATACTTCAAAGTCGGGTGTTGCACACTTTAAGGCAGCAAATGACGAAGAATGTATCGCAAAAATCAGAAAGTTGCTTTCATACTTACCTGCAAACAATCTTGAAGAAGCTCCTTACGAACCTACAAATGACGAAATCAATCGTCTTTCAGAAAAACTTACAACAATCGTTCCTGACGATTCGGGTAAGGCTTATGACGTTAAGGAAGTTATCGCCGAACTTGTTGATAACGGCGACTTCTTTGAAGTACAGGAAGGCTTTGCAAAGAATATTGTAATAGGTTTTGCAAGAATGAACGGACAGGTTATCGGTATCGTTGCAAATCAGCCTAAGGTTATGGCAGGTTCACTTGATGTTAACTCATCAGACAAAGCAGCAAGATTTGTACGTTTCTGCGACAGCTTTAATATTCCTCTTGTTACTCTTACAGACGTACCGGGTTATTTCCCAGGCGTTGAACAGGAACAAAACGGTATTTACTATTATGACCGTACCCCCAAGTTCGACATGAAACGTATTCACGCTATTTTCAGCAAGACACCAGAATCGAAAAACTAAAGGGGAAGGAAATTTCCATTTTCCCTTCGTTCTCTTTTCGCTATTTGTTCTATCTCCGATGGAACAAATAGCGACCAAATAGTGGCTGGAAGAGGATGAGGGAAGAAACGAATATTTATGTTTTGGGTTTATCTTTTTGGAGTGTTTTTTGCGGAAATAAATATGTTTTGTTAAAGAATGAAATGGTGAATGTTGTGTAGCTTTGTGTAATTTTAATAAATATCTGTGATGAAAAAAAACTTATTTTTATTATTCCTTTTTTTTATGACA
>OGPN01000199.1_pt1 | contig 43845 bp, 36 predicted proteins | sample 1552941 | NCBI WGS metagenome assembly OGPN01 (sample SAMEA2580220, study PRJEB22360) | human gut metagenome | biome: human gut; feature: human-associated habitat; material: faeces | place: Denmark | collected 2008/2010
CTCTTCCTTGCTTGAAAAACGCACTCCATCGGTCTGAAATACGGGAGTATCATAAGGCTTTCCAAATTAATTACACCAAATCGCTGCAAGCCAAGGCGAAAGAGTCGGCCATAACAATCACAGAAATCCGTCCTGGTTTAGTTGATACGCGAATGGCAAAAGGAGAAGGTCTCTTTTGGGTAATGCCGCTTGAAAAGGTCTCAAAGCAAATAATAAGAGCTATTGACCATAAGAGAAGACTGTGTATTGTAACGAAGCGTTGGCATATACTCAACTTCGTAGTTAAACATTTTATGTAGTCGCGTCTTTTCACCCTGCATACTTGCTCCATAATTTTGTGGCATAACAACCCACAAGACTATGGAGCAATTACTTTTCAGTTCGGTAGAGACACTGCCCAACGCACGCGCCTCGGTGGCGTTCACCGAGCCTAAGCCGGTTTTCAAGGAGGACGGCGAGGTTACGCCTACAATCCTCTCCGACACCCACAGCTATATGCCGTGGGGTGCGACAAACCAAATGCCGTTCGACATTATCGACCTGATAGAATCGGACGAAACCCTTGCCACCTGTCAGATGTTCAATGCCGAAGTATGCTACGACTCCGGCCTTGTCTACGACTGCGCCCAAGCCTCCGCATCCGTCAGCGCGGAAGTCGAAGACTTCCTGCTTGACAACGACCTCGCAAGCTATTTCCTCGGCGTGTGCCAGGACTTCAAGCACTTTGCTTTCGCCGTGTCGGTGAGCATACTGAACACCGAGGGCACAAAGATTGTGCGCCTTATCCGAAAGGAAGCCTGTTACTGCCGCTTCGCCCCGGCAGCCGCCTCCGACACCCCGACCGAATCCATCAGGACACCTTCAATAATCCCTTCACATAATGGCAAACGCGATACATCATACCACGGCATTAACGATGCTCCACAGCGGCGACCCGATAGACCTTTCCTTTTGGAAACGCAATGGCGAGATAGTGCATCTTCACAACTGCATCGCCCTGCCGTGTGCAGCCTCGCAACGCTATGTCGGCACCCAAAACTTCAAGGTGCTTGCCTCCGGGCAAATCCGCAAAATCCGCCTCGTCTGCATTTTCCGCATCAACGGCCTCGAAGTTTTCCTCTAATCATGCCGTCTATCTCGCCGATTTTCACTAATTTTGTATTATGAAATCGCATGCAAAATTCATAATCGCAATATTGGCTTTTGTCTTTATGTCATTCAACGCAAAAGGTAGAATGATAAAAGAAACGCCTGTCGGAGAAATTCCCTTTGCTATCGCTGGGGATAGCCGTATATACGTTACCGCATTTGTCAACGGCTCTGATTCGCTCCGTTTTCTTGTCGACACTGGCGCGTCCTCCATTGTGCTTAACACCAACTCTCCTAAACTCAAAGGCTTAATCCATAATGGAGAGTCTGCCGATAATTTAGGTGCTTCCGGCGAAAACTCCGTTGAATACAGTAACGACAATTCTGTAAAGGTAGGCTCTATTCAATACGACAATGCCGGATGCGCTCACATTCCTTACCCACCCGAATATTTGGATGGCGTTTTCGGTCTTAACGGTTTGGCCGCATTTAATATTGAAATCAACTATGACGACTTCAAGATTTACTGTTATCCTAAAGATACATTGACGGTTGATGATTCATTCGTATCTTTCCCATTCATCTATAAGTATGATGTGCCATTTGTTCAGCTTCCTGTAAAACTGAACGGCAAGCTACATAATCTTCTTCTTGAAATTGATACAGGTTCCGACCGCATAATTGACTTGAACACTCCGTTTGTCAATAAAAACAGACTCCTTGACACGCAGAAACCATTTGCGATTTCTCGCATTGCAAGTTCGGATGGCGGTAGTGGAGAGTTAAAAAATGTATTTTTTGATGAAGTGATTGTTGGCCCTTATATAATGCCGAAAGTAGCTGGTGCATTTTCGACCCTCTCTTCCGGGATGCAGAGTAAAGAAGACATAGACGGTATGATTGGTAACAATTTCCTCAAACGGTTTAATATTCTCATTGATTTCAAGAGCAATAACATATATCTGCAACCTAATAATTTTTATTACACTCCATTTTACGATTTCCTCGTGAAATAAGCGTCTTTTCCACCGCATAGATTGCTCCATACCTTTGCTGCAAAAGCAACGATATGGAGCAATTACTTTTTAGTTCTGTCGAAACATTACCAAACGCCCGCGCCTCGGCAGCTTTCACCGAGCCGAAGCCGGTATTCAAGGAGGACGGCGAGGTTACGCCCACAATCCTCTCCGACACCCACAGCTATATGCCGTGGGGCGGTACGAATCAAATGCCTTTCGACATCATCGACCTGATAGAATCGGACGAAACCCTCGCCACCTGTCAGATGTTCAATGTCGAAGTCTGCTACGGCTCCGGCCTTGTCTACGACATAGCCAACGCCGCCGAGGCCGTCAAGGGCGAAGTCGAGGACTTTCTGCTTGACAACGACCTCGCAAGCTATTTCCTCGGCGTGTGCCAGGACTTCAAACATTTCTCTTTCGCCGTGTCGGTGATCATACTGAACACCGAGGGTACAAAGATTGTGCGGCTCATCCGAAAGGAGGCCTGCTACTGCCGTTTTGCCCCGGCTGACAAGCACGGACGCATACCGCGCCTCTATTTCGCCAACTGGCGAAAGTTCGCCACCCTCGACGACTGCGAGATTATAGAAATGCTCGACACCGCCGCGCCTTTCTGCGACCTCCGCGAGCGGCTTAAAAGTGGCTGCGCCACCCGCAAGTTCGCCATCGTCAGCCGTGTTCCCACGCCCGACAGCACCTATTATCCCATACCGTACTATGCCGCTCTGTTTCGCGGCAAGTGGTACAACATCAAGCAGCTTATCGGCCTTGCCAAAGAGGCGAAGCTCAAAAACTCCGCGCCCATCAAATACCATATCGAAGTGTCGCAGAAATACTGGGATTCGATTTTCAAGTCCGAGGGCATCACCGACCGCACCCGCCAACAGGCGCGCATCGTCGAGGAAAAGCGGCGCATACTCGACTTCCTCACCGGCGCCGAGAACTCCGGCAAGGTATGGTTCAGCACATTCTACGTCAACCCAAACGGCGACGTGCAGCACGACGTCGTAATCAATAAGATAGATTCCGACAAGGAGGGCGGCGACTGGGAGAGCGACATACCGGAGGCCGTCAATATGATATGCTTCACCCTGCGCGTCCACTCCAACCTCGTAGGCTCCGTGCCCGGCAAGGCGCAGACCAACAACTCCGGCAGCGACAAGCGCGAGCTTTACACCATCGCCCAGGCCCTGCAAAAGCCATATCACGACCTCCTTTTCACCGTCCACCGTATCATCTGCCGCTTCAACGGCTGGAAAGGCGTAAAGCCCGACGTGCCGTTTATCCAGTTAACCACCCTTGACGAGAACAAGGACGCAAAGACAGTAACCACATCACAGTCGAGAGAGGAAAGTCGAGGGCCGAGAGAGCATAAGCACTCCGAACCTTGACACAGCCATTTCTCTAAACTCTCGACCCTAAACTCTCGACTTTATGAAACTGATAACCAACGATGCCGACCTCCGCCGATATATCCCCAATCAAGTTGTCGCCGTCAAAGGCGAAGCCTCGCTCTTTGACAAAATCGCATACTGGCTCGACACCGCCGAGCAATGGATTTTCGCCACTTTCTGCCCCGAATCCGTCGTAGACGCTATCCTCGCCGACAATCCCCATTCCCCAATCCGCAATCCTCTCGCCGCTATCGCGGCGCACCGCGCCCTCGCCGACGCGATACCATCGCTCGACCTCGTGCAGACCGTCAACGGCTTTGCCGTGGTGAGCAACCAAAACCTCGCCCCGGCATCGCGCGACCGCGTGGATCGGCTCATCGCCGCCCATCGCTCCCAACGCGACACCGCCATTTCCGCGCTCATACCCCTCCTTGCCGCCCTTCCCGAATGGCGCGACACGCCCCAATGCGGCTATTTCCGCTCCACGCTTTTTCCGACACCGGCCCATATCCGCTCTCTCAGCCCTCAGCTTTCCTCTCTCAGCTATCTTTGGGAGCGATACGAGGAACTGCACCCGGCCATCGTCGCCGCTGAAGACCGCCTCGCCGCCGAGTACATTTCCCCCGAACTGATGCAACGCCTCCGTGATGAAGCCCTCGGCCTCTCTAAACACTCGACCCTCGACGCTCGACTTTGCGACGCCCTGCGGAGCCATATTGCCGACCTGGTAAACGACAGACCCCTGCGCGACACCGCCCTCCGCGATATTGTCGACTATATCCGGCGACACCCCGGCACCTTCCCCGAATGGCACCGCTCCGACACCGCCCGGCTTTTCTCGCCCCCTGTGTTCCGCAACAGCAAAGAATCTCCCGGATATTGGTTTTGAGGCAGACAGCCGACAATCCGAGCCAAAACCTTCCCGATGCGTTTGCCGGACATAATGAACCGTGGGCGTTACGACACGGCGCACCGATTTTCCTGTGCAAAGTTAGCAAGCCGCGTCTTATGCAAGGGCACAAGTGCGCTCCGCGTTCCCCCATTCTTCACTACGTTGCAGAAAGGTAATCACCCTTGCATCGACAGACGCTTGACGCTTGCACCCGAATGCACGTAAAATCAAAGTGCTCCGGCACATAACCCCTTAAAACTCGTTCATTATGATTACCTCCGACAAACGCATCAAACAGGAAGACTTCGGCAACATCACCGACTACTCGGCAGTCTGCCCCAAAGGAATGAAGAAATTCTTCGCCTACGCCCACTTCACCGATATGTCGCACTGCCTCCTGTCAAACATCTTCGCCGCCACCCGCACCGCTGCGCTGCAAATAGCCCTCGACCGGTTCTTTGCAGAGCAAAGCGCTTCGCGGTTACGCCGACTGCACCGAATACCTCGCCGGCATCACCCTCCACGCCGACGACTGACCCCGGCAGCAGCCTCCCTCCGGCCTCGGAGCTTCGGCTTCGAGGCTTTTTTCTTGTGTATCTGCCCGATTTTCACTAATTTTGCATTATGACAAAAAAAGAATTTGAAAAGGGTATTAACAACTCTCGCAAGATAGTTGGAAATCATTTCGGCTATAAGAAAAGTGGGTACGTTAGCTATAAGATAGTCAACGGCTACTTTTTCTATATACTTCATCTTGTAGATGCAAGTATAGATTTGAAAGTTAAACCTTTATATGCAGACGATTTGTGGTGGGATATTTTCCAGATGCCGGAAAACAAAAAAACTTTAAGTTTGCGTGGCAATGGAGCGTTTGCCTTGTCAGGTGAACTTATTGGAGAATACCAAACATTTGTTGAAGATTGGACAAATTATACAGAGCAAGACTTTGAGAAAATTTGGGCATCGGTTTTTAATAAAATCGAAGAAGAAATAGCAAATTTCATTTCTCAAAATCCATCGGCTGACCGATATATGCCCCCGGCCACAAATATGCGAGGTGATGTGTCATTAACTTATCTTATAGCCCTACTGCATAATCATAAAGAGCATAAAGTTGTAGAACTTATTAAAGAAGCTCAAAAAAATAATAGACGTAGTGGAATGTCTACATGGATTGGAGATGAGGAAATAGATGGCTATTCGTTTATCTTGAAGTACGCAAATTCAATGCTTTAATTTGTCTGTTAGTTAATACTTATTTTTATACTAATTAAATCCTCGTCTTTTCGTCATAACGGGCGACACCATACTTTCGCGGTATGGAACCGTCCGTTTTACATATTGACCTCGCCGTGCCGCAGGGCTGGCACGAGCTTTCCGACAAGCAACTCCGTTATGCTTTCGAGCTTATCGCAAAAGGCTTTACCTCCGACGAGATAAAGACCCTTTGCCTTTTTCGTTGGTCGGGTCTGTCAGTCAGACACCGACACAACGCCGAGTTCTCTGCCGGGGCAGAGCGGCAAGCCGGTTATATCTGCCGCCTCCGCAAGCAGACGTTCCGACTAACCGCCTTACAAATCGCCGAAGTGCTCCCGGCTCTTGACTAGCTCGACACCATACCGCCGAAGCCGGTCTGTATCTCGCGCATCGGGCGTTACCGTCCATTTGCCGCCGACTTTTCCGAAGTGGCCTTTGAGAAATTCATCATCTGCGACAACCTCTATCAAGGCTACCTCGCCACGCAAAGAGATGATCTGCTCGTGGGGCTCTCAAGCATACTCTACAATCATAACCTCTCACCTCATAACCTTTCACCTGCCCACAGAGTGAGCGTATTCTACTGGTTTGCCTCCGTCAAAGACCTGTTCGCCCGGCAATACTCCAACTTCTTTCAACCCTCCGCGCAGCCCGAAAACCTGCTTGGCGGCAGCCGATTGCCGACAGGGGCGCAAATCCAACAGTCGGTTAACGCCATGATTCGCGCCCTCACCAAAGGCGACATAACGAAAGAGCGCGAAATACTCTCGCTCGACACCCACCGCGCCCTAACCGAGTTGGACGCGCAAGCAAAAGAGTATCGTGAACTCAACGAAAAAATGCCGAAAAAATGAATCTCTCAACTCTCGACCCTAAACTCTCGACTTTCTCATGGAACGCCACGGCATTTTTCGAGGACTTGACCGAGCATAACCGCCTCGCCCGGAGCGAAAACTTTGTTTTCTGCCGTGTCAGCGGCTTGGAGGGCTTCGAGGAAGCCTTACATAATCTCCAGACCGCACCGGCCATCGTTGCCGTCAGCGACACCTCCGAGGGCTACATGGATATGAACAACACCCCACGGACACGCCGCATAAAGACCGTGTTCCTCGCCATGCGCCACGCCCTCGACGATATGGAGGCGCGGCAGGGGTGCTTCGACACCCTCCGCGAACTTTTCCGGCAGTTCATGTCCGTGCTTCTTCAGGAGAAAACCCGCCTCGAACAGAACCGCATCTACCTCGACCCTCAAATCACCTTCACCGAGATAGAGCGATACTTCTTCTCCGGCGCCGCTTGCGCCTACTTCCAAATCGCCATCGACACATTCACTGATTTACGTTACGACCCCGACCTATGGCTGCCTTGACACCCGAAGAAGAACGCCGCCGCTACGTTACGGCTTTCAACTCCACGATGATAAAGATATGGCGCGAGCGCATAGCCCTGCTGAAAGTCATCGACACCGGGGCGTTGTACCGCTCCACGCTTGCCGTCGGCATGAGCATCGACGGCAAAGTAACCAACATAACTCTCTCGCAACGCTTCAATACCTACGGCATTTTTCAGGACTACGGCACGGGCCGCGAAGTGCCGATTGGAAACCCCGGCGACATAGGGCGCGACAAAGTGCGCCAACGCCGCCGTTGGTTCTCCACCAAATACTACGCCTCGGTGATGAACTTAAAAGAGTTCATGGCCGACAACCTCGGTCGCTCTTTCTGCGGCATCGTCGCCAACGCCCTCAACGACCGCTCATTCCGCGATTCGCTAATTAAATGATTATTTATTTAGTTGCTCGATACCCCATTTTATCAATGCCCCCAATATCGGCATAAGGCTATCTGCCTTATCCGTTATTGAGTATTCTACTTTCGGGGGAACGGATGGATATAGCTTGCGCTTAATCAAACCGTCCATTTCCAATGTTTTTAACGTCGAACTTAAAACCTTTGGGGAAATGTCGGGCAAAGCGTGAAGTATTTCATTGAACCTCATACATCTTGCCTCGCCGAGCATGGCTAAAATCAACAAACCCCATTTGGTGCTGAAATGTGAAATCACATTACGCACCGGGCAGTGTTCGATGTCGCTATATTTTTTCAGTATCTCCTGCATTTTTTTCACTCTGATTTTCAATATTAGTAACCCAAAAGTAACTGAATACCGTTTATGTAACCTCTTGCAAAGCCGGTTTTTACATATTAACTTTGCGCTATCAAAAGGATATTGGATTACCAATGCAAAGTTAATATATAAATCCAAAACGTACAACAATGAGCGAATTAAAGAAACTCAACGAGGGTACAAAATACTCTCACGGCACAGTCGGCAGCTTTGCCGACTTCGAGGGAAAGGTATTCGTCAAGGACGAACTCAAAGAAACCTCATGCGAAATTTCCTTTGGCTCTCTCGCACCGGGTCAGGCAGTACCGTTCTTCCACAGCCATAAGGCCAACGAGGAAAACTACATCATTCTCTCCGGCAAAGGCTCGTTCCAAGTGGACGATGATGTATTTGCCGTTGCCGAGGGAAGCGTGGTGCGTGTCGCCACCAACTGCGACCGCAACATCAAGAATACGGCAGATGCCGGAAATCTCGTCTATATCTGCGTTCAGGCCAAAGAGGGCAGCCTCGATGGTTATACAATGACAGATGCAGTCGTTACCGAGCGAGAAAATCTCCTTTGATACAAACCATCTCACCTTGACGATAACAGCCGCTCCTAATCCGGGGCGGCTTTTATTGTGTCTTTTCCGCGGCGACACCGTCGCCGTAGTTTTGCGGTAAAGATTACCGCAATGATAGACGTAACGACCTTAACCGACCTCATAACCCAGTTCAGGAACACCACGGCCTCAAACTCCGTATCGCCCGAAACCGTCGGCTCAATCCTCCAAAAGATTGTCGATATTCTCGCCACCGCCGGAACACAGGCAAACCTCGACATCATCAACAAGTGGCACGAGGCACTGAAAACCGCCGCGCCCGCGCTCACCGCGCTTTCGCAGGGCACTGCCGACCGCAACCACATCTACCTCGCCGCCCGGAGCGTCAACCTCTACACCGGCGCACAGACCACGCTCTCGCCCATACAGATACAACAGGCCACCACCGAGCGGGCCGGAGCCATGCGCGCCCAACAGGTCGTAGACCTCAACGCCGCGCGGCGCGACGTGGCCGACATCAAGAAACAGATTACCACTATCAACTCCCTGCTCGGCGTCGGCACCGCCGACAACCTCTATAAAGCCTCGCAGATTTCCTGTCAGGTCGTCAACGGCTCGCTGCACCTACTCGGCGCGCAGACGCTCACCGCCGCCGGATATGTGCCATATCTCTTTCGGCGTGTGCGCAAACGCAACCCCTATAAGAACAAGTTCGCCACCGACGAGCAACGCGCCGCCAAAAAATACTGCCCCAAGAAGAAAGGCTGGGGGCTGTACGGCTCGATGTACGCCGTAAGGCTCAACGGCACCGAGATACAGTTTTCCACCAACGGCCACGACAACCTATGCACCGCCGCCGGAGGCTGGTCTGTCGCCCCCTCGACACTCGTAACGCGACATACCGACCGCCACGGCAACGTCCGCTTCGGCCTCGGTCGTAGCTCCGTGTCGCTCACCGACCCCAAGAACCCGAAAAAGCAGCGCATGATACGCCTCGTTTTCGGAATCGGCCTCGCCAAGCCAATCTATCCCGGCACCGCCGCCATCACACCGGCCAACCTCGTTAGCTCCCTCGCCACCTTCACAATCATATACGACCCCGGCAGCAAATCATGGGCTTTTGGCCCATGAAGCGGAGAGTGTAGTGTGTAGAGCGGAGAGGCACCCACGCGGCAGCATCACTCTCCACACTCCGCTCTCCGCACTCCACTGCGGCAAAGCCGTAAAAAGAAAGCCCTCACGGCGAGCCGCAAGGGAATGCTATCTTTTATACGAGCCGGGATAGCCCTTGTGGTACAAGACCACTCGGAGATGCTATCAATGAAACTCCGCCCGGAAAGCCCACGAGGGAAATGCTGTCCGTCATACGTAGAGGTATCCAGTTCATCTTTAGCGCGGCTTTACATTGTTAAGAGGTGTCCGGGTCATTTTTAGTACGGTTTTACTTACAGATGCAAAGATAAGCATAATTCACGAACTATATTAAAATCCAAATAAAATGAGGCAAAAATTACATCCACCTTAGATTATTTGATAATGGTCTTGCCGCAGTCCGCTCTTGGGGGCTGCAACCGCCTGACAATCCGTCGGCGGTTTTTTGTTCCTCGTCTGTTTAATCAAGAGGGGAGTTTCCTCAAACCTAATCGGGGTTTTGTTTGAGGAAATAGGGGGCTGACTCGTTTTTATTCTTCGTCAGCACTTAAAAACGTGCGAAAATCAGGTAAAAATCAACCACGCAACTCCAAGAGTAAAGTTTGAAGAAACTATGGGTTAGCTATGGGTTTTGTTTGAAGTTATTTTGCGATTTTTCATTTCCTCAAACTTAATAGGGGTTTTTTCAAACGAAACTATGGGTTAGCTATGGGTTTTGTTTGGAATTAAGTACACAAAAGAAAGGAAAGGAAAAGAAATTAAAAGAAAATAAATAAAAGAAGATGTTGTATAGAAGAACGACGACAACAACGGCGATTTTGAAATCTTGATTTTGATTTTTTTTGAAAAAGAAAACCGGCGATGCGAAAATGCGTCGTCGGTCGGAATGGATTTAAAGAAAGGGGACGGCTCAGAAACCTTTGCCCTTCATGCGCTCGTAGGTCTGCGAAAGACCTTTGTCAACGATGTCGATTTTGAACTGCACCATGGAGCGCAGCGGCACATCGTCCGGCACCGACGGCACAAGCGCAGCAATCACCTCGTCGATGTTGTTATACCCGGTGTCCTCGACTGTGCCGAGTTGGCGCCCACGGAAATAGGCCGTGCCGCGCACAAAGTGCTTGGCCGAGAATCGGAACAGCCCCTCTTCGGGGTCTTTCTTTTCGCTCTCGGCGTCGGAATAGAAAATCAGGTCGACGACTTTCTCGTTCAGCCGCCACGCCGGGGAGAAGTCGAGTTTGAGATAGCCGCGCGTCACTTCGTGGCCGCTGGCGTGGTTCATAGCAAAGGCAACCTCGCTTATCGTGGCGCCGCAGTCGTTCTGGGCTATCGTGCCCCATGTGTGGCGGAACGTGTAGACGCAGTAGCGGTCGTCGCCGTGTATGCCTATGCTCTCGCAGATTTTCTTTATGCCGCTGTTGGCGTTGCTGCCAAGGCTGTCGGAGTTGCGGTAACGCTTGTGAAAGCTGAACAGGTAGGGGTCGTCGGCCTCGGTGGCATACTTGTCGAACAGCGGTAGCAGTATCGACGGCACGCGCATCTCGATGTAGGCGTTGTCGGCCCGGAACTTCTTGGTCTTCGCCCGGCAGTAGTGTATCACGCCGTCGTAGTAGTCGGCTTTCCTCATCTCGTAGAGGTCGACCGTGTTGATGCCCGCGAGGCACAGCACCATCATGGCCACGTCGCGGCCAATCTCCTCAAGCGGCGCTTTCATCTTGCTTTCGGGTATGGGCGCGGCGAAGAAAGCACGAGCAGCCTGTGGCGTTATGGCAAGTTTCTCCGGGCGGTCGGCCTCGGGTATCTTCACCTTGCCCCATGGATTGGTCTTTATGCGGATCACGCCGTTGTCGTAGTCGTTGTATTCCTCGATCGCCGCCTTGAACACCTGCCGCAGACAAATCGGGTAATGCTCCTTGGCGCGTTTTGTCATCTCCATGGTGCGTATCCACTCGTTGACAAACGTCGATGTGAGCTGCGAAAACATAATCGAAGTCGTGCCGGCATAGCGTTCCAGATGGCCGAGTGCCATCTCGTAGGTCCGGGCATTGCGAATCTGGCCGCGCGCGGCCATGCGGTCGATGTGGAGCCGGGCATAGTCGCTGAAACTGATGTCGGCCTCGCCTTTCCTCAGAAAGTTCACCACGTCGCCGACGCTCCAATGCTCGGTGTCGACCTTGTTCAGCCGTTCGACATACTCGATGATATGCCGCGAACAATATTGCAGCACATAGGGATCCTCAATCTCGCCGGTGCGCGAGAGTACGCTGTCCCGGACGAACTTGTCGGTCGGGATATAGGCCAGCTTGCGGCGGTGTACCACCCGGATGTACACCGGGTAGAAGCCGTCCTTGCGCTTGCCTTTGACGATAGCTTTGAATGTAGCCATGTTCCAATAGTTTGAAAGGGTTAAGAGTGAAAATCCTGCTCATGTTTAGGTAAGTCACTGATAACTCGCTCACTGCTTTGGGAAACGGCTTGGGAAACGCCGGGAAACACGCCCCTTAGATTCGGGAAACTTTCGGGAAACATTTCCGTACAAGTCGCACGGAAACCGTGTAAAACCGTGTCAAAAACATAGGCGGTAGACCCTCATTTTCAAGAGCCTACCGCCTAACTATCTGTTAATTAGATTGTTGGCTCAATCTTCTATTGCAGCCTGCGCCGCAGCCACGCGGGCGATGGGCACGCGGAAGGGGGAGCAGCTTACGTAGTTCATGCCGAGCTTGGCGCAGAACTTCACAGACGAGGGTTCACCGCCATGCTCGCCGCAGATACCAACCTTCAGGTCGGAACGGGTGGAACGGCCTTTCTTCACGCCCATTTCCACGAGCTGACCTACGCCTTCCTGGTCGAGAACTTCGAAGGGATCAGTCTTGATGATGCCGTGTTCCTTATAGAATTTGAGGAACTTGGGTGCGTCGTCGCGCGAGAAGCCGAATGTCATCTGAGTAAGGTCGTTTGTACCGAACGAGAAGAATTCTGCCACCTCAGCAATCTGGTTGGCTACGAGGGCTGCACGCGGAACCTCAATCATCGTACCAACGAGGTAGGGGAGAGACCGGCCTTTTTCCTCGAATACCTTGGCAGCAGTGGTGTTGATGATGTCGGCCTGGTTCTGAATCTCCTTGAGCGAACCGACCAGAGGAATCATGATTTCGGGTTTGACATCGATGCCCCGGGCCTTGACTGCAAGCGCAGCCTCGATAATGGCACGTGTCTGCATTTCGGTAATCTCCGGATAGGTGATGCCAAGACGGCATCCACGGTGTCCCAGCATGGGGTTGAATTCCTCAAGTGCGTCGACCTTCGCCTTTACTTCGGCAAGAGTGATACCCATTTCGTTGGCCAGTTCCTTCTGAGTGGCGGTCTGATGAGGCACGAACTCGTGCAGAGGTGGATCGAGCAGTCGGATTGTAACGCCGAAGCCGTCCATTGCTTCGAAAATTCCCTCGAAGTCGCCACGCTGCATGGGGAGGAGTTTAGCAAGGGCTGCCTTACGGCCTTCAACGCCGGAGGCAAGAATCATTTCACGTACCGACTTGATGCGGTCGCCTTCAAAGAACATGTGCTCTGTGCGGCAGAGACCGATACCCTGGGCACCGAATGCGCGGGCTTGCTTGGCGTCGCGGGGAGAGTCAGCATTGGTGCGAACAAGAGTCTTAGTGTATTTGGCAGCAAGGTTCATTATTGCGCCAAAATCGCCATCGAGCTCAGGTTCAACCGAAGGAACCTGACCGTCGTAAACGTCGCCGGTAGAGCCGTTGAGCGAAATCCAGTCGCCTTCCTTATATGTCTTACCGCCCATTTCCACGGTACGGGCTTCATAGTCGACCTTGATTTCGCCGGCGCCGGATACGCAGCACTTACCCATACCGCGGGCAACAACAGCTGCATGGCTGGTCATACCGCCACGCATGGTAAGAATACCCTGTGCAACGGCCATACCACGGAGATCCTCCGGTGAGGTCTCGATACGAACAAGAACGACTTTCTTTTTCTTCTCTGCCCAAAGTTCTGCATCGTCGGCGAAGAATACAATCTGACCGGTAGCTGCACCCGGCGAAGCGGGAAGGCCTTTTGCTACAACAAGCGCACGCTTGAGGGCAGCCTTGTCGAATACGGGGTGGAGAAGTTCGTCGAGTTTCTGAGGCTCCATGCGGAGAAGGGCTGTCTTCTCGTCAATCTCGCCGGCACGAAGGAGATCCATGGCTATTTTAACCATAGCTGCGCCTGTGCGCTTGCCGTTACGGGTCTGGAGCATCCAGAGCTTGCCGTCCTGGATAGTGAACTCCATATCCTGCATATCTTTATAATGGTCTTCGAGCTTGTGGGCGATATTGATGAGTTCTGCGGCGCACACAGGCATCGACTCTTCAAGCGAAGGATACTTGGAGGCACGCTCTTCTTCGCTGATACCCTGAAGGGCAGCCCAACGGCGCGAGCCCTCTACGGTAATCTGCTGAGGGGTGCGAATACCGGCCACGACATCCTCCCCCTGTGCATTAATCAGGTATTCGCCGTTGAATATATTTTCGCCGGTGGCAGCGTCGCGCGAGAAGGCAACGCCGGTAGCGGAATTATTGCCCATATTGCCATAGACCATAGCCTGAACGTTAACGGCCGTTCCCCATTCTTCGGGAATCTGGTTCATACGCCGGTAAAGGATGGCACGCTCGTTCATCCAGCTGTCGAACACGGCGCAGATGCCGCCCCAGAGCTGATCCCATGCGCTTTCCGGGAAATCCTTGCCGGTATGCTCCTTAACGGCGCTCTTGAAGAGCGTAACGAGTGTCTTGAGGTCGTCGACCGTAAGGTCGAGGTCGCTTTTCACGCCCTTTTCTTCCTTCACTTTGTCGATGATGGCCTCGAAGGGGTCGATTTCAGTCTTTGATTTCGGTTTCATTCCGAGCACAACGTCGCCATACATCTGAACGAAACGGCGGTAGCTATCCCAGGCGAAACGAGGATTACCGCTTTTCTCGGCGAGAGCATTCACGGTAGCATCGTTCATACCGAGGTTAAGCACGGTATCCATCATACCGGGCATGGAAGCGCGTGCTCCGGAGCGTACAGAAACGAGGAGGGGATTCTGAGGGTCGTCAAACTTTTTGCCGGTAAGAGTCTCTACGTGAGCGATAGCTTTCTCGACATCGGACTTGATATCCTTGACCACTTCGTCGCGACCATACTGGGTATATTCGGTGCAGACATCGGTCGTGATAGTGAATCCGGGAGGAACCGGCATTCCCAACTTGTTCATTTCAGCGAGGTTGGCACCTTTGCCACCGAGGAGGTTACGCATCGAGGCATCGCCCTCGGCCTTACCGTCGCCAAATGTATAGATCTTTTTCATTTGGGTTTTGAAAGTTTAAAGATTAGATTATTTAATATTGTTCATATTGTCTTTGCAATATGCCGGAAAAGGCTTGCATTCAAAGCTTCGACAGTAGGCTGGCAGGCCGGAACCCGACACAGGAAGGCATGCACACATTCTGGCATTATTTGCAAAGATACGACTTTGCCATGAAATTTGCCGTAAAGAGAATGAAAAAATAGTCAAGACTTCGCTAAAATTCCCATTTGAAGCAAATAATAAGGCGATTTTGTCCTATAATCCTTAAATTTGCACTCGTAAAAACGGTGTCGGCGGCTGAGATTTATCAGCACAATTGGTGGACCTCCCGACACCCCTTTCAAAGTACATCAGAAATACAATGTCACGCAAAAAGAAAGAATTGCCATTACTTGAGAATATAGAAATAACCGGAGTGGCCGCCGAGGGCAATGCTATCGCAAGGGTCAACGATATGGTTTTGTTCATACCCTACGGAGCTCCGGGCGACGTGGCCGACATAAAGATTGACCGCAAGAAACGCTCGTATGCTGAAGGACATATCGAACGACTCACGAAGCCATCCGAACTCCGCACGAAGCCACAGTGCAAGCATTTCGGCACATGCGGCGGGCGCCGATGGGAGCAACTTCCCGATGAGTTGTCGATTGTATTTCGGCAAGCTTTGCGCCACGCGCGGCCCCTGCCGATGGCAGCATCTTCCGTATGAGTATCAACTCAAAGCCAAACAGCAGCAGGTAGTCGACGCTCTGACGCGCATAGCCAAAGTAGAGCTTCCCGAAATATCGCCCATTATCGGCTCAGAACGTATCTGGGAATACCGCAACAAAATGGAATATACTTTTTCCAACAAGCGATGGATTACCTGGGAACAGCTACGAAGCAGAGAAGCCGTCGGCGACCGTTCGGGAGCAGGCTTCCACATCCCTGGTGCATTCGACAAAGTGCTCGACATCGAGGAATGCCACCTGCAGGACCATATAGCAGATCGAATCCGCCTGCACCTGAAGAACTACGGCATCGCCAACGGGCTGCCATTCTACGACCTGAGAGCCCAGCTGGGCTTTCTCCGTACGTTGATGATCCGCACGCTGACCACCGGCGAACTGATGGTAGTCGTTGTGTTCGGCGAAGACAATCCCGAAAAAATCCAGGCGACGCTCGACGACCTCCGCCAGACCTTCCCGGACATCACATCACTGCTCTACGTAGTCAACACTAAAGTCAATGATACAATCGGCGATCTTGAGGTGCACTGCCATTCCGGGAAACCGTGGGTTGAAGAAGAAATGGAAGGACTGCGGTTCCGTATCGGGCCGAAATCATTTTATCAGACCAACTCTCGTCAGGCTTACGAACTCTACAACGTGGCCCGCGACTTCGCAGGTCTGACAGGAAACGAACTGGTCTACGACCTCTACACGGGCACCGGTACCATAGCCAATTTCGTGGCACGCGATGCCGCGAAAGTAATAGGGATAGAATATGTGGAGGATGCCATCCGCGACGCCCGCATCAATTCAGAAGCCAACGGCATACACAACACCGAATTTTTTGCCGGCGATATGAAGGACGTGCTTACGGATGAATTTATCGCTGAACACGGGCGTCCGGAAGTGATGATTGTCGACCCTCCCCGGGCAGGCATGCACGAGGATGTGGTCAACGTGATTCTCAACGCCGCTCCCCGCACCATAGTATATGTGAGTTGCAATCCGGCTACCCAGGCGCGCGATCTGGCGCTGCTCGACTGCCAATACTCCGTCGAAGCCGTGCAGCCCGTCGACATGTTTCCACATACACACCATGTGGAGAACGTTGTAAAACTCAAACGACGCGAAACTTCAACGGACTCGATATAAGACCGGAACTCTCAGAGGTTGGAATTGTAATAGCGGGGATCGCCTGTAACTTCCTCGCCGACAAAGTCAGGCAGATCAAACCGGTCGTCGGCAGCCCGAAGCTCAATTTCGGCCACAACCAGTCCCTCGCGCGAGTCATGGAATTCGTCCACTTCCCAGAGGCGGTCGTCATAAGGCACAATCCAACGCGTCTTATGAATTATACTGCCGCCGCAAAGCGAAAGCATCTCTCTGCCATCGGCAAGCGGAATCTCATACTCCCATTCAGAGCGGACACATCCCGCATTACGGCCCTTGACCGTTATGAATGCCGTGTCGTCGAAAACACGCACCCTTACAGTGCTGTCCGGATTGCGGCTCAGATAACCCTGCCGCACCACATGAGCGGCAACCGCCAGATTGCGATAGCCGTCGGAAGTCACAAGAAACTTTCTTTCGATTTCCTTTGCCATAAATTTTGCTGATAATATTTTCAGCAAAGGTAACAACAAAATAGATAACACTTGCGAATATTCACGAGACATATCAAGATTTTGTGCTCGCTTGTTGCGATAGCATTGTGTCGCCTCCCGCTACAGGCAGCCGCACCTCGCGACGGCTACGATGCCGACACCCTGCGCGGACGTACGCTCGGCGAGGTTGTAGTTCACCGCGGCAAACAACGCTACAGCAAGCGCAACAATCCCGCCGTGGATTTCGCTCGACGCATCCGCGAGGCCCGCGATGCAAACGACCCGCGCCGCAAGCCGCTTTACTCGTACTCCAAATACGACCGGATGGAATTCGGACTCCATGACTTTTCTGTCGCCGATACCACTACCGGGAAAAAGGCGGGTAAGTTCGCATTTCTGAAAGAATACGTAGACACAACCGATGCCTCGGGAATACCTCGCTTGCCGCTTTCTATAAAAGAGAAGTATTCCGATGTTGTCTACCGGCGGTCGCCGCGCTCGGAGAAGCTGGTTGTAAGAGGAATCAGGCAGAACGGTGTCGACGAAATCGCCGACTTGCAGAACGTACAAACAATGGTAGAAGATGTTTTCAGAGAAATTGATCTCTATGACGACAACGTCAATCTGCTGCAGAACCGCTTTGTGAGTCCACTGTCGGCAATCGCTCCGGATTTCTATAAGTTCTACCTCACAGACACCGTGAGTCTCGGCGACATGCGCTGCATAGTATTGAGTTTTGCCCCGCGCAATCCCGCCACATTCGGATTTCTCGGCCGAATTTATGTGGAAAAGGGTGATACCAGCATGTTTGTCAGAAGAGTCGATATGGGAGTATCACCCACTATCAACCTAAACTTCATCGACCATATCCGAATCATTCAGGAATATGACAAGGCCCCCGACGGAACAAGGTTGAAAAAAATCGATGATTTTAACGCGGTGATAAGCGTAATCAAAGGCACACAACCGCTGTATGCCCGGCGGACAACCAGCTACTCCGGGCATACGTTCAATCCCGCCGCCGAGATGACCACATATCTCGACCGCCTGGGCGATATGTTCGACGATGAGCAGGCCTACGAACGCGACAGCGCATACTGGACCCGGGTAACGGACCAAAAAGGGGATACCCCGACGGGCAATAAACGCATCGTTCAGATGATGGCACGCTTGCGCCAGGTGCCTCTCTATCGCTACGGCGAACGATTCCTGAAACTTATGGTCGTAGGCTACGTCCCCACGGGGATTCCTTCGAAATTCGACTTCGGTCCGCTCAACACAACTTTGAGCGGCAACTCTGTGGAAGGGCTTCGCTTGCGGGCGGGTGGTATCACTACGGCCAATCTTTCAAGGCACTTCTTTGCAAGAGGATACGTTGCCTACGGCACCCGCGACCAGAGGTGGAAATATCGCGGAGAAGTAGAATATTCCTTCAACCGCAAGCGTTATCATTCGCGAGAATTCCCCATCCACTCAATCCGGCTTGAGCACCAGTATGATATCGACCAGTTGGGGCAGAACTACATGTTTACCAATCCGGACAATATGTTTCTGGCGCTGAAGCGCGGATCTAACCATCTGATCACCTACCTGCGACATACCACGGCGACCTATCAGCTTGAACTGGCCAACAATTTTTCTACTACAGTCACGGCTTCGTCCAGGCGCATGGAACCGGGTCCATGGGTTCCGCTTCTCACCACTGCCGGACAATCACTGACTCATTATACACAAAACCGAGCATCCATTACACTGAGATACGCTCCGGGAGAGAAATTCTACCAGACAAAAAGCGCCCGCATACCTATCAATCTCGACCCATGGGTTTTCGTTCTGACGCATACCTATGGTCCCGAAAACGCCCTTGGCAACCGGTTCGGCATAAACCGCACTGAAATAAGCATCCAGAAAAGGTTCTGGTTCTCGGCTTTCGGATTTGCCGACGTGATAGTAAAAGGTGCCCGCGAATGGGGCAGAACCGCATACACAAATCTACTGTCGCCTAACGCCAACCTCTCCTATACCATCCAGCCCGAGAGTTTTGCCCTGACCGACCCAATGGAATTTCTCGGCGACACAGGTATTCAATGGGATCTGACATACTGGGCAAACGGAGCGCTCTTCAACTACATTCCGCTTCTGAAAAAGCTGAAACTGCGCGAAGTGATTGCTTTCAGAGGATGGTGGAGCCGGCTCTCCGACAAAAACAACCCGATGGTGGAGCTTTCCGATATATCAAGCGGAAAAAGCATTGACAATCCACTTTTGCTCTGGCCTGACTACGTTCTCGCAACGCCTATGCACAGCAGGCCATATATGGAGATGAGCGCCGGAATCGACAATCTGTTGAAATGCCTGAGAGTGGATTATGTATGGCGTCTGAATTACCGCGATACACCCGGAGTCAGCCGGTCGGGCTTACGTGTCTCTCTCCATGTCACATTCTGATTGTCCAGACCTCGAAATAAAAAAGCAGCGGGCCATCGGACTTCCGACGACCCGCCAAATATATTCACGTGAAATTCCGGAAATATCAGCGTGCTGCAATCACCTCAATCTCAACAAGAACATTTTTGGGAAGAGTTTTTACAGCGACTGCCGAGCGGGCCGGGAACGGAGCCGTAAACACAGAAGCGTACACCTCGTTCATCGGTCCGAAATCTGCCATGTCGGCCAGGAATACAGTGGTCTTGACTACATTGGCGACTGTCAGACCGGCCTCTGCAAGAATCGCACGGACATTTGCGAGCGACTGCGTCGTCTGGGCTGTTATACCCTCGGGAATATTTCCGGTAGCTGGATCCACAGGAATCTGACCTGAAATGAAAACGAATGCGCCGGCATCTATCGCCTGGCTGTAAGGACCGATTGCACCGGGAGCCTTATCGGTAGAGATTTGAATCTTCATAAAATATAAAAATAATTATGGTTATTTGATGGATGGTGTCGTGCTGACTGACGACGCCGTAGAATCCGCTGCCGCTGCAGCTACAGCCTGCTCCACAGGATAATCCTTAAGATATATTTTATCGGCCATCGAAACGAAATTCCGGCGAAGATCGGTCAGAGCGTCGTTGATAGGCTGGAAACTATCCTTGAAGTGAGGTATAAAATCCTCGGAACCGGCCGACCCGAGCCGATCGGCTATCATACCCACAGAAATAATCGATGGATCGATGGCGGGAGCGATAGCACACTCCTCGTCGCTCTTGGAAGGAGCGATTTTGTATAGTAGCCCGCAGATTTCAAGTTTGTGGGTTGCGTCGTTAACCAATGTGATCGGCAACTCATAGTTAACGGCGATCTGATGTGGCGTAAGCGGAGAACGCTGTCTGAGATACCGGTCTACGGCGATTGTCATTACGGCAATGGTAAGCCGCCACTTGTAGTTATTGGAAATTCTGGCGATTTCGTTGTTGAAACTGAATTCAAAAATATTTTGCGAGGAAAAACAGACAACGGCTCCAGCCAGAGTAATAGTCCAGACAAGCTGCAGCCAGATAAGGAGCAACGGCAGAAAAGCAAACGACCCATAGATGGCATTGTAGCGTGTCACGTATATCTGACCGCTTACGAAAAGCCATTGTAGAACGGAGAATGCCGTTCCGGCCATCATACCGGCAAGGAAAGCGTTGCCGAAGCGCACACGGGTATTGGGAATAAGCATATAGCTGCCTGCAAAAAACAGCCATGTCATTACCAGCGACAGAAGGTCGAAAAGAACCTTAAGCAACGGACTGAAAAAGCCGGCCGGAAGGAGCGATGTCAGCGTCGAGGACATGAAAACCATTATACCGCTGGCACATATCATCAGAATCGGCAGAATCAGAACAATTGCCGTGTAGTCTGTAATCTTGCGCCATAGGCTGCGTCCCTGCTTGATGCCCCAAATCAGATTGAACACATCCTCCACACTTGTAATGAGCGAAATTAGAGTCCAGAGCAAAAAGAGAATGCCGACTCCGACAAAAATACCCTCCGACGACTGCGCCAGATAGGAGTCGACGAATGTGAATGCAGTGCTGAGGGCCTGTCGCTGAGCAGGAAAATGTTCAAAAAGCTGCGTCTGAAGCAGATTCTGGAAACCGAACCCACGACCGATGGCAAAAACGAGCGCCAATGCCGGCACAATGGCAAGAAGGGTCTGATACGTAAGCGACCCGGCGCGCAACTGTAACTCGCCATTCAAGAACGATCGAACCGAAAGATTGATTGTCTTTACAAGATTTACTCCGAATGTGTTTCGCGTGTCGGACCACACACCCCCCGTCACATAATTGTAGCTTCGGATCACAGCACCAAGAATCCGTTTGAAAAACGGCACCTTTTCTGCTGAATTTGGGGTAATAGAGTTCGGCATGCGTTCCATAATTCAAAATTATTAAAATAATCGCAACCGGCCAAATCCAAAAGGCCGGTTGCGTTAATCTGGGTTGAATAATAAATATTACTTCCGGCTTCGGAGCAGATAGCTGCGGTGGGGAGCGGCGATACCGGTAAGCCGGTGTTTCTTCACCTTGAATTCCTTTTTATAAACCTCGTCGAGATACGTGCCGTCGGGGAGCGATGTCGGAACATCTATATGCGAGGCTACTCCGGAAATATTTACGATGGCAGCGCCTTTCTTTCCACGATTGACTACCGCAACAGTGCCTTCCGGATTAAACTGCAGGTCCTCCTTTTGTCCCTTCATGGCCTGACGGAACTTATTGACAGCAACAACCTCGGGATGGAAAAACTCATCGTTGCCGCGCGCGCCAATCACATTGTCGCCCCAGTAGTTGGAACGCGTGGATCCCATCGGGCGACTGAAAAATAGGGGAGTTCCGTTCTGCCGAGCTGTCAGAAATACCCAACCCGTACGGATCTGGTCGTCGGAAAGGCCGGCGCTTTCGTGGGCATTACAATATGTGTCGTGGCTTTCAACCCACGTTGTGAGGAATTCCGGAGCGGCCTGATGACGCCAGTCGGCTATATCGAGACCATTGAAAGAGCCTTTGGCCAGCGCATCGCGAAGCACATGCCCGTAGGCCGAAGCCGTCTGACCCATATAATCTGCATACTCGAGCTCCGGTACATTTTTGTCCTGAAGCACCTCGCCATATACAAAAAGCGAATCGAACGGAAGAGCGAGGGATAGCCCTTTGACGGCCTTACGGCCGGTTACGACATCCCAAAAATCGTTCTCTTTCACACCGGATGCCGCATCCACAGGATCGGAATGAACACCGATGTGCTTTGCAGTATCGTAGCGGAAACCGCGCACACCAAGACCGAGAAGGTCATTTACAAATTCAAGATAGTATTTCTGGAAATCCGGATTCTCTGTGTTTACATCCGGGAGCGAACCCATAGCCCAGAGCGTACATTGTTCGCGATTGTTGTAATCTTTGATTGGCGTAAGGCCGTTGGAATGGAACATCCTGTCGCGACCTCCAACTGCCTTGTAGAAATCGTCGGAGACAGCATCGACATCGAAAGCCGTATGGTTGGGAAGAACGTCGACAATCACTTTCACATTATATTTCGATGCAGAATCGAGCATCTGCTTCATTTCCTCGCGCGTTCCGACAATAGCGTTTCCTATCTTCCAGTCGGTAGGCTGATAATAGTAATACCACGAGCCGTCTTTACCTTGGTCATCGAAAATTTTGGTGATTTTTCCCTCGGGATTGAAATGCTGCTGCACAGGCGAAGTCTGAAGCATTGTGTAGCCGGCGTCTGCAATTCGCTTCATATTGTCGGCGATGGTGGGAAAATTCCAACTCCAGACATGTAGAATCGACCCTTCGTTGGTCGCGTCGGGATTATGTGTAATCCGGTCGGTGGCGTGGATAGCCGATACTCCGGCTACCAAAGCCAAAGATGCTAAAACAATTTTACGCATGGTAGAATTTAAAGGATGAAAAATAAGTAAGGCGCTGTAAAACATATAGGGGTGGCGGATGTATAGACATCCGTCTCCATTCGATACAAAATTAACGAATATTTCTAAATTGCGCAAATCTATTAATTATCAGCCATATTTGTAAGCAATCGGGTACTTATAGTGTACTTTATAAGTAGTTGGTGGAAAGTGACGACAAATGAATTTGGACGATTAATGCGGCGTTAGATATTCTTAACTGTGGTTGTTTGTCTCTTTTTACCCAATGGGCATTGTCAGATCGGGGAAGATGCTGGGCGTTCTTTACCAGCCTACTCATTCTCATTTCGCCGATTCGCTTGCTACAACGGAAAAAATAATCAAAATGCGTGATTTCCAAGTGAATTTTGTCAGAAGTAATCAAAAGCTATTTAGTGTATTATCAGTGTTTTTTTTAACTTTGCATGTGGATTGAGGCAACTCTCTCCAAGACATCGATAAAAAAGAAGCGTTATGCTTATCTTGTGAATTGGAAACGTAGGAACTTTCACAATTACACACAAGGGTAGCATAGTGGTTCTCACGCTATAGCGTGGGCTGCCATTTCTACATTCGTGTGTATAGGTTTCCTACGACCTCCAATTCAGAACGTGGCATTGCAGCTCCACGCTTCTGCGTTGTAAAAGGCTCAATTGGGACTAAAAGAGCCAATGGACAACCCAAATAACAACCTAAAATAGAATAACCATGAAAAGAATCTCAGCCACTTTAATGTTACTTTTCGTAGCCATTTGTATTATGGCACAAGAGCATCTTTCTTTCAAAGGTATTCCCATAGAGGGAAGCATGACAACATTCTGTCAAGAACTCAAAGCCAAAGGATTTACTTCAATTGGTCGTGATAAAAACTTAACGTTGTTTACAGGAAATTTCACTGGTCGTAAGGCTACGGTCGGGGTTACGGCAACAGATGACGGTAAAAATGTTTTTGCCGTGGTCGTTTTCTTTGACCCAAGCGGAGAGTGGAATACTCTTGTTAATACCTACGACTATTACAAGAATCTATACACTCGTAAATATGGCGAGCCTACAATTTCAAAAGAAAACAATCCTGCACGTTCAGACTCAAATACAGCATTAATGGCTCAAGTACATGAGGGAACTGTAGTGTATGGCAGCGCATGGGAAGTGGCAGGTGGTGACATTCAGCTTTCAATAGAAATGACATCAGGTGTCTATGAGGGTATAGTGATGATACGCTACCGAGACTCTCAGAATGTTGAAGCCAAAATCAAAAATGATTTAGATGATATCTAAAAACAACGTTGTATGAATAGATTTGTATTGCCATTTCTGCCATTGCTTCTCTTGGTGATGATTGGATGCACCGATAACAAACCGAAATCAACGCCAAAAGAGGAAACAAAAGAGCAACTTATACAACCGTATGATATAGAACGATTCAAGCTCTTTCCCACGCAAAATATGTGGACGTTCATTAAACTTGACACTCAGACAGGACAGATGTGGCAAGTGCAATACAGTATCAAAGGTGATGAAGGGCGCTTTGAATATGACTTAAATCCCAATCCGCTTATCACAACTGGCAAGAAAGTCAATGGTCGTTTTGAACTTTATTCCACCCAGAACATCTATAATTTCATTCTCCTTGACAAAATAGACGGTAAAGTGTGGCAAGTTCAGTGGTCGTTTGATGAAGAAAACCGTGCTGTCGTACCTATTAACCGTGCTGCCCCAGCCACAATTTAGGCACGGAGATAGCCGAATTTATAACAGATTATAAAGATGGCTCTATTGCTCATTTTAGGTTCATGTATCGCTGCTATAGTTGTTGCCATAGTAGCAATACGCCTATTGTTAAATAAGAAGCAAAAAGAGTTATCTTTACAGGTAGAGAGCAGTACTCCTTTCCAAACTATCCATGAAAGCAGGGAAGAAACATTAAGACAAGATAAGGAATGTTTGTTCAAAGATATAGAGTCTGATTTGGAACAAACTTTTAACGGTCAGTACATAACATTCCGGGAAGCGAACCAGTTTACGGAATATTATACTGAGTTTTTTCATAAAGCAAAGGACTTTCTTAAACGACTTGAAACATTCCATGTCGAACCGTCAGAAACAATCACGGAATTTGTCTCTGATTTTGAGAACTTACAATGGCTTATAAAAAAACATAACGACAGGTATATAAAAGAGGAACTTGACACCTATAAGGACTTTTTCGACCATTGTTTGAAATACCCATTGGACAAACAACAAAGACGCTCCATTGTTTCAGGCGAGGACAACTGTTTGGTTGTCAGCAGTGCGGGAAGCGGAAAGACTTCATCCATTGTGGGAAAAGTGATGTATCTGATCGACATCAAACATATCGAACCACAAAACATTCTCCTTATAAGCTATACCAACAAGGCCGCAGCCGAACTGACCGAGAGGATGGGTATCGAGGGCTTGCGTGGTTACACTTTCCATAAACTTGCCCTTGATATTATTGGACAAGTAACAGGTCAGAAACCGTCTATATACGCCAATACAGACGCACTGTTTTTGAAAATATATCAAAAGTTACTTAATGATGACAATTTCAGAAAGAGTGTGGTCGAATACTTCTTTGATTATCAGATTCAGGAACAGGATTGGGAACGGCAAAAGAATGAACGCCGACAGCAGCTTTCAGAACAAAAAGAAACACGTTTGAAAGCACAGTTCCCGGACATGGACGGAAAGACCGTTTATGTGCGAAGCGAACAGGAACAGAAAATATGCCTTGCGCTGTCGTTGCTTGGCGTGAAATTCAGATATGAGGAACCATACGAACATCCTTTGGCAGATGAAATGCACTCACAATACAAGCCGGATTTCTCCATTTATTATGAGCGAGACGGAGAAACGAAACGCATATATCTGGAACATTTCGGTGTGGACGAACACAGTCTCGTCCCGCTGTGGTTTGCCAAAGACAGAGGTATTACCTATGAGGAAGCCAACCGGCAATACAACGACGGTATCACATGGAAAAAGGCTGCACATGAGAAATTCGGTACTGAACTATTGACCACCTCAAGTGCGGACTTCCATTATTACGACATCAGGGACAAACTGAAGATACAACTGGGAAATGTGGGTGTCCCTATCAAAGAAAAAACGGATGCTGAATTATATGCTATGGTTCTGCCTCCCAACAGCAAGCAGGAAAAGTCGTTTATCCGGCTTGTCGTAACCTTTGTAACATTAATAAAATCAAGCGGCAAATCCATACATGAGGTTATAAGGCAAGCCCAAAGCATGAATGATGAGCGTAATGAGTTCATTATACAGAATATCTTTCAGCCTGTTTATGAAAGATATATTGAAGAACTAAAAAAACTCAATCAGATAGATTTCACGGATGCGATACTGCAAGCTACCGATATATGCCGTTCACTTCACCCTGTGAGATACGATTATATCATTGTTGATGAATTTCAGGACATATCGGTTGACCGTTACAATTTCCTGAAAGTTCTCCGAGAGGGCGATCCTCCAGCCAAGCTATACTGTGTCGGCGACGACTGGCAGTCCATATATCGTTTTTCCGGCAGCGACATGGCTCTTTTCAACCAATTCCCGGACTTCTTCGGGCATACCGATATAAACAAGATTGAAACGACATACCGTTTTGGCGAACCGCTGGTCAGTCTCTCATCGCAGTTTATACAGCGGAACGGAACACAAATTAAAAAGAACATACATTCGTTTAACCTTCAGGCAAAGACTGAACTGTATTTTTACGAATACGACCGAGCCAATTATTGCAACGTTATCGAACAGTTGGTTGCGTCGATTCCTTTGGATAGCTCTATATTACTGTTGGGGCGATACTCTTTTGATGACTATTATTTATCATTCAGGTTTCAATCCATAAAAGAGGCCAGCCGATTTTACTATTTTATTAGAAACCGGAAAATAGAGTTTCTAACAGCCCATAAATCTAAAGGACTTGAAGCGGACTATGTGATAATATTGCAATGCAACAAGGATACCTACGGATTCCCCTCTCTTGTCAATGATGACCCCGTACTAAATTATGTATTAACAAAGAGTGACCAATATCCTTATGGAGAAGAACGGAGGTTATTCTATGTAGCAATAACAAGAGCCAAGATAAAGACCTTTGTATTATATGACAAGCGTTTCCCTTCTGTTTTTGTTGATGAATTCCTACATCCTGAAAAAATCACGGAGCGAAGTTATGCAAAACATCCCAACGCCAATAAAAAGTGGACAAAAAGTGCAGATCTATTTCTTCTAAAACTATATAGTGAAGGTAAAAGTATAAAATATATTGCAGCGAAAATGGGTCGAAGTCAAACCTCAATCGTGATGAGATTGAACAAACTTAATGAGTAGGCTTTCATTCACTCAATTTTGGGGTATAGGCTCCCTGTCATTTAAAAGACCATTCATTCAATCAGCCAATTATCTGAATGACCAGCAGTAAATTAGAGTGTTATACGATTTTCGACTCTTAAAAAATACTTGGGCACAAGCCGAAAATCAACATCTTGCTAAATCGCTTATTTGCTTACCCTTAACTAAATTCCATTTTCGCGCTTTTATATCACGGAAATTTAGCGAATAATACGGTAAAATCAAAGGCATCCGGCATTTCAGTTGTCGGATGCCTTTGAAATGGTATCAGTCTTCAAAACAGAAGAAAGCCTCTTTAACCGGTCTTACTTATTCTCTGTTTCCGGAGCAATCAGTTTATAACCTTTGCCGTGGATGTTGATGATTTCAATCTGAGGATCATCCTTCAGATGCTTGCGCAGTTTGGTGATATATACATCCATCGAGCGGGCATTGAAATAATTGTCGTCGATCCAGATGGTCTTGAGAGCATAGTTTCGCTCAAGGATCTCATTTACATGGGCGCAAAGCAGACTCAGGAGTTCAGATTCCTTGGTAGTGAGCTTCGTGACCTTGTCGTCAATCATAAGTACCTGCTTCTGAGTATCGAAAGTGAAGCGCCCGATTTTATACATTGTAACGTCTTTCCCCTTCTTGCCCTTCACACGGCGCAGGATGGCCTCGATGCGGAACACGAGCTCCTCCATCGAGAAAGGTTTGGTGATATAGTCGTCGGCACCGATTTTGAAACCTTCCAGAATATCCTCCTTGATGGTTTTGGCAGTCAGGAAAATGATGGGCACCTCGCTGTTGACCGAGCGGATTTCCTGAGCGAGCTGGAAGCCGTCTTTCTTGGGCATCATGACATCAAGAACGCAGATGTCGTATTTCCCTTTCAGGAAAGCCTTGTATCCGGCGTCACCGTCGGCATAGAGGTCGGCATTGAACCCTTTAGCCTGAAGATACTCGCGGAGGAGCATGCCTAAATTTTCATCATCCTCGCAAAGGAGGATTCGCATACGATCGTCCATAGTGTTTGTTTTTGATTATATTAATATTAATTTAATTTTAGCTAAATTGTTCAGTGAAAAGGCCTGAATTTATACATATTTATAAATCAGACGGCTTACTCACTATCCTGAGTCCGTTCGGGGGTCTCGTCGTCAGACGATGTTTCGAGTAGCGGAAGGGTGATTACAAAACGTGTGCCACGCCCGAGCTCGCTTTCAGCCTTGATTTCGCCTCCCATAAGCGTAACCATCTTATGTACGTAGGCCAGTCCGAGGCCGAACCCCTTCACATCATGCCGGTTGCCGGTCGAAACTCGGTAAAACTTCTCGAATATTTTCTTAAGGTCCTCCTTCCGGATACCGATTCCGTTGTCGGCAATCACGATTTCGAGCCGCTGGTTGGATATATCGTGGGTGCTGACTGATAGCAGAAGTGGGCGATTCTCATTCCTGTATTTGAAAGCATTGTCAAGCAGATTGAAAATTACATTTGTAAAATGCATCTCATCGACATTTACAATAGCGTCGACCGCATCGAAATTCGAGTCAATCCGTCCGCCATATTTCTCGACTTTCAGACGGAACGTATTTACTACATTGGAAATTACAAGATTCGCGTCTACATCCTGCATGCGGAGCGTACCTTTTTTCTTATCGAACATCGACATCTGAAGCACTTTCTCAACCTGGAAGCGCAGACGCTTCGTCTCGTCGTTGATTACATTCGAAATATGCTGAAGCGTCTCGGGCGACTTACGGACCGACTGGTCGTTGAGCATCTGAGCGGCGAGAGAAATGGTGGAGATGGGAGTCTTGAACTCATGCGTCATGTTGTTGATGAAATCATTTTTCATCTCCGTGATTTTCTTCTGCCGGAAGGCCACAATGATGGTATAGAGGAACACTATCAGGACCACAAAGGTGAAGATAAACGACGGAATCATAAACTTCACCGAACTGAGAATGTATTTCGTCTTTGAAGGAAAATATACCTTCAGATAATTTTTCTTTACAGCCGGATCGTTGCGAAACAGCGACTGCACGAACATACTGTTTTCAAGCATCGCCGGATTGACATTGGAAAAACCTCCAGACTGATAGAACACCTTGCCGTTACGGCTTACGACCGCAAATTCAAACGGAATCTCAAGTCCATTGTTTTCAAGCTCGCGCTGCAGGTACTTCCTGACAGCAACCGAATCGGCGCGTTCCTCTATGGGGCGGTCACCCGCCTTGTTCATTATATTGATGATAACATCGTCGATAACACCTTTCTGATAAAGATACTGGCCCTTCAGCTCCTCGCGCATGGAATTGAAACTGTTGGCGATACCGTTGCCGTTCTGAATCTTGTAGATTTTCTCGGCATCGCTTTTGAGGGTCACCTCCCCGGCCAGTCCGCTATGGGTGGTAAAAGAATACTTCACCCCGCCGAGATGAGGTGCACCACCATATTGCGCATAAATCGACGACGACTCCACCTGAGCTACATCCTCTTCAAGGAAATATTTTGTTTCGTCCTGTTCAAGCAACGACGATACAGCATACAGCGAACGGCGCACGCCCTCGGTAAACTGGTCGTCGCGCATCCGAATCATGCTTTTCATATATATAATCTGGATATATAGGAGTCCTACAAGCGTAAGCGCCATAAGGATGGCCAACAGCCAGATAGTGGATTTCTTCATATTTAACTGACTCGAATCAGCCGGGAGCATCCGTCGTGAGGATGGAAATACCTCGACCGATTCATTGATTTAAAAATTCTTTTAAAATATTAACAAATAAGCTCGCCAACAGGTTTATTGGGTCTCCACGTCATTCCATCTGTTTTAAAGGGAATCGGAGCCCCATAGTCCCGTTTTTAACATTCCAGTGCAAAATTAACATAAAAGATTTTTTTATGCAAATTTTGAAAATAAAATATCCCAATACACCTTGAGGAATAAAAAGTTGCCGGAAGTGTCGGTAAAGACACTTCCGGCAACGGGAAGATATATAATGTTTCAGCTCTGTTGTAGCATCTATCGACCGGTTAAACGGTCAGGTTTTGTTTGGAGAGAATCAGGAATGGATTCTAATGAATCCCGACTTCGTAACTCGGGACCGGGGATCATCACTTAGTAGTTCCACTGGCAGGCAATCATGCTGAGAGAGTTGCAACCAACGGTGCGGAGGTCGGTGATCATGTTGTAACGGCAGTTGATGTAAGTAAGAGCCTGGTCGAACTGAACGTCGAGCATGGTGAGCTGGTTGTTGTTGCAAAGCAGACGCTGCAGGAAAGTCTGGTTGGAGAGGGTAAGCTGGGTAAGGTCATTGTAGGAGCAGTCCACGAAGATTAGCTGCGGGCAATCGGTCACACTCAGCGTGGTTAGATTATTATAAGAGCAAACCAGGTCGAGGAGCACGGGGCACTGACGCATTGCAAGCGACTGCATGTTGTTGTCGGAGCAGATGAATGTGCTCAGTGCAGGGAGATTGCTTACAATCAGCGAGGAAATTTCGTTGTCGTCGATATTCAGGTTCTGAAGATTCTCGACACCGACAAGAGTAAGGCCGGTAAGCTTGTTGTAGCCGCAGTAGAGATTTTTAAGATTCGTGCAGTTTTCAACCTTGAGCATTTCCAGATGATTGCCCTGGCAGTTGAGAGTCTTTAGAGTTGAAGAATTGGCGACATCCAGACCCACGAGATAATTGTTGGAAATATTAACGGTCTCGATCAGTGGAGTCTGGGCCATATTGATTTCCAGCAGACGATTCTTATAGATATTAAGGGTCTGGAGACCGGAACAACCGTTGAGATTGACATCAGCGATTCTGTTGCGCTGGGCGTCAACGCGGGCAAGATTGGCACAGCCGTCAAGATTAAGGGCTGTGAGGGCATTGCGGGAAACATTCAGCTTCGTGAGCTGGGAGAAGCCGGCCAGATTCAGTGTACCGGCGAGATGCTTGTCGGCCCACTCGATAGCGGTGATGTGGCCGTTTTCAACAGTAACGCCTTCCCAAGTAGCGGGAGCCTTGACATCGGTGATTTTCAGAGCGGCAGCATTGGTAGCGTGTTTTTCAGTGGGCTGAGCCAGGAAAGCCTGAAGCTCTTTAAGCTCGTTTTTGTCGATTTTCTGTGCGAAAGCGCTCATGCATCCTACCATGAGAGCCATCAGTAATAGAGCCTTTTTCATATTATAAATAGTTGTTAGAGTTAGAATGTTTCAAGACAGGATGGCAGACGTCCATAAGATACATTCTGCCGATGTTTACTCTATTAACATTTATAATAAAAGAAAGGTTGAGCGCCACTGAAAATAAATCAGAGCAATGTGCCACAGCCTGCAGTAGCGCCACCTACCGGGCAAACCGAGCGTTCAGTTCGTCGAGTTCCTGCGAAGCGAGTTCCCAGAGGCTGAGTGCGTTCTCCATTTCGCGCGTGCGCTGCTGATGAAGCGAGTATATGTCGTTGTCTCCCAAATCGCCCGAAGCAATCCGGGCCTCAATGTCGGCAATCTCCTTCTCAATATTTCCCACAGCGGCTTCTGCATCCTCAACTTTCTTCCGCGCTTTGCGGAGCATTTTCTCACGCTCTTTCTGCTCGGCATAACTCAGCCGACGCGGAGCAGGACCGTCGGCCTGAGTCTCCGGTCGCGCAGCGGGGGCAGCTTCAACCTTACGCTCCGGCTCTGCCTGAACTCCACCGCCGGGCGATTTACTCAACTCAAGTTCCTGAAGCGACGTCAGTTTTTTCTTCTCCAGGAAATCATAGATACCGCCGAGGCACTCCTTCACCCGGCCACCCCCAAATTCATAGACCTTTTCCACAAGACCGTCGAGAAACTCTCGGTCATGGCTCACGACAATCACGGTGCCGTCGAAATCTTTGATGGCCTGTTTGAGAACATCCTTGCTGCGCATATCGAGATGGTTGGTTGGCTCGTCGAGAATCAGAAGATTCACCGGCTGAAGAAGCAGACGAATCATTGCCAGGCGAGTCTTTTCTCCACCGGAAAGCACCTTTACCTTTTTATCCGAGGCTTCGCCTCCGAACATGAAGGCACCGAGTATATCGCGAATCTTAGTGCGTATATCCCCGGTGGCAACACGATCGATGGTGTCGAACACGCTTATCGACTCGTCAAGAAGCTGAGCCTGATTCTGGGCAAAATATCCAATCTGAACGTTATGGCCGATTTTCAGGCTGCCGGTGAAAGGAATCTCGCCCATGATACACTTTACGAGCGTCGACTTACCCTCGCCATTCTTACCGACAAATGCAATTTTTTCGCCGCGGGATATAGTGAACGTAGCATGGTCGAAGACCTGATGGTCACCATAAGCTTTGCCGACATTATCGGCAATCACGGGATAGTCGCCCGAACGCGGAGCCGGTGGGAAGCGGAGAGAAAGGTGTGAATTGTCGACCTCGTCAATCTCGATACGTTCGATTTTAGCAAGAGCCTTCATACGGCTCTGAACCTGCACGGCCTTAGTAGCCTTATAACGGAATCGCTCGATAAAAGCCTCGGTATCGGCAATCTCTTTCTGCTGATTCAGGTATGCACGCGTCTGTTGTTCGATACGCTCCTTGCGAAGTTCGACAAATTTGGAGTAATTTACGGCATAATCGTAAATACGGCCGCAGGAAATTTCGATGGTGCGCGTAGTGACATTGTCGATGAATGCTCGGTCGTGGCTGACCAGTACCACCGCTTTGGCTTTCAATCGCAGGAACTGTTCGAGCCACTGGATTGACTCAATGTCAAGATGGTTGGTCGGTTCGTCGAGAAGAAGTACATCGGGATGCTGGAGAAGGAGTTTCGCCAGTTCGATACGCATGCGCCATCCTCCGGAAAATTCGGCTGTGGCGCGGTCAAAGTCATCGCGTACAAAGCCGAGACCGATGAGCGTGCGCTCCATCTCAGCCTCATGATTTTCGGAATGCTCGATTGTCAGACGGTCGGTAAGTGTCGTAGACTGCTCAATAAGCCGGGCATATTCTTCCGACTCGTAGTCTGAACGTTCTGCCAGCTGACGGTTTATGTCGTCGAGATGCCGCTGCATCGTGTCGATATGCGAGAAAGCCTTACGCACCTCTTCAAGCAACGTAGTTTCGTCGGCAAGCTTCATCTGCTGTGGAAGATAGCCGATGGTTGTCTCGGCCGGGACGGCGACCTGCCCCGACGTAGGACGTTGCAGTCCGGCAATGATTTTCAGCATTGTCGATTTCCCGGCGCCATTCTTGCCCACAAGGGCAATCCTGTCGCGCGGATTAATCACATAATTTATATTGTTGAAAAGAGGCACGGCGCTGAATTCCACAGTGAGGTTCTGAACAGCAATCACAGCGATAATGAAATTGGGTTTTAAAAGACTAAACGCGCCGGCAGTAGGGTCAGCGCACGTGATGCACCACAATGCGGTGCGATTCAGTGATGACGATGTCAACCCCGACATCGTGGGGTTCAGCCGGGAAATCGAAATCACACAGCTGGAAATCGTATGCGACACCAATCTTGGTGGCCCGGCTGTTGGCCAGCAGCCGGTCGTAATAACCCTTACCACGACCGATGCGGTTGCCACGCCGGTCGTAGGCCACAGCCGGAACGACAACCAGCTCGATATCGTCGATATCGGCAGTCTCGTCGCCTGTAGGTTCTTCTATATGGAAAGCTCCCATAGCGAGGCGCGAGCGGTCGTAGGGAAGAATCTCGAGATTCACTCCATTGACTCTCGGAAGGAAGAAATGCTTCTTCCCGGACCATTTCTCAAGGAACCGATGAGTCGACAACTCGTCGGGGAGAGAATGGTACATCAGTACATTTTCGGCAAGCATGAATGCCGCCGACTGCTCAAGCAGACTGAACACTCGGGTGGCGGCAGCTTCCTTTTCCTGTTCGGATAGAAGCGACTTGCGGGTTTTGATCCGGGAGCGGATGTCGTTTTTATCGGTCATGATTTGGAATCACCTTTAGCTTTACTTTTTGCGGAAGCTCCCGGCCGCCCTTGCGGCACAGCCGGTTCCGGCTTGATGGGGAAGGCGGCCGTCCCGTTAAGCAGCTCAGACACGGCGCGGAGCACGTTGCTGTCCATACGGTTGACAATCTCGAAATAGGCATTGTAGCCGAGAGCATCGCGCGCAATCAGAGCTTTCAGTTGATTAACAATCAAATCGTGGGAAATGTTGATGTAATACCACCGGGCCTGAACTCCATTGCGAGCCGCGAAATTCACGAACTGACGAAGCAGGACATCGTCGGAAGGCAAACTCTTAAGAAGCTCTTCTGCGGAAGCTTTACTCTTAAGAGCCTCGCGGTTGGTATCAACATAGTCGAAAGCGAACTTCTGGAGAAGCCCGGCATTTGCCACGTTAATATAATAAGACGTTATACCCGATGTGTCGTTCGGCACGAAAATATCCGGCATAATGCCACCGCCTCCATATACTTTCCGTCCGTTGAGGGTTGTGAACTGCAGCGACTCATCAAACTTGATGGAATCAAGACTGAACATCTCCCCGCGGTTGTATCGGTCGATAATATCATGGCCGTAGAGGGCACCGTTGGAGTAATCCTTCTGAATGCACCGCCCCGAGGGTGTATAATAACGGCCAATGGTCAGGCGTACGGCGGAACTGTCGGAAAGCACCGACTGGCGCTGTATGAGTCCTTTGCCGAACGAACGGCGTCCGACAATCAGAGCGCGATCGTTATCCTGAAGCGCACCTGCGAAAATCTCCGACGAAGAAGCGGAGAACTCGTCGAGGAGTACAACAAGCTGAGCATCCTTGAAATTGCCGTTCCCATCAGCATGAACTTCCTGGCTTGAGTAGAGATCACGCCCACGGGTGGTGACAATCGGCTGACCTTTCTCAAGGAACTCGTTCACCATAAGGAACGCTATCTCCATGAAGCCACCGGTATTGCCACGCAAATCGATCACGAAGTCCTGAGCCTCTTGTGAGCGCAGGTCGGTAAGTGCCTTCCAGAACTCGTCGTAGGTTGTACGTCCGAACTTGTTCACCTTGATATATCCGATTCCCGGACTGACAATATAAGAGGCATCGACCGTATTAACCGGAATGTCGCCTCTGGTGACGTCGAAAGAAAGCAGTTTCTTTGAATTGCTCCGTTTTACAGTGAGCTGTACGCGGGTATCCCGCGGTCCACGCAGCTTCTTTATGACATCCTCATTTGTTATACCGACTCCGGCCTCGTCCTCACCGTCGACTTTCACGATGCGGTCGCCGGGGAGCAGTCCGACCTTTTCCGACGGGCCACCCGACGTAACTTCGATAACCGAAATAGTATCGTTGTTGATCATGAACTGGATGCCGACTCCGCAAAACGAACCGTCGAGGTCGTCGTTGACGGCCTGCAGTTCGGAAGCCGGGATATACGCCGAGTGTGGATCGAGATTTGCCAGCATTGACGGAAGTGTCTTTTCCAGTACGCTGTCCAGATCTACCTCATCGACATAATCCTTACGGATAAGATTCAGAATGGTCTGAAATTTTTTTTGTGTAGGGGTAGGACCGCTCTGACGGTTCACAATATCACCGGCCAGGAAACCGACGATAAAAGCAATAGCCACAATCAGCGGAATCCAGACCGAAGCACGCTTAAGATTGTTCATTTTACAATTGTATCGTTCAAATCCGGCATATGCACACATTCCACACCGGCCCGCTCGAGCAAATCTATTCCGTCGGTGATACGGTATAGCTCGTGATATACCACTCTTCTAATACCGGCCTGAATAATAAGTTTAGAGCATTCCATACACGGGGAGGCCGTTATATACAGCGTGGCGCCGTCGCTCGAATTGTTGCTGCGGGCCACTTTTGTTATTGCGTTGGCCTCGGCATGAAGCACATAAGGCTTGGTAAAGCCGGATTCATCCTCACACACATTTTCAAATCCCGAGGGAGTTCCATTGAACCCATCGGAGATTATCATGTCGTGTTTGACGATGATAGCACCTACCTTTCTACGCTGACAATAGGAATTCTCAGCCCAGATGGCCGCCATGCGGAGATATCTGCTGTCGAGAGCCTGCTGCTTTGCTTTGTCCTGCATAAAATTATCTGACAAATCAATATGGCATCCGGAATCTTATTCCGTCGAGCCGCTTATCGTGCAAAGTTACGCAGTTTTTTTATCCTCGCAATCAACCGAAGTCAAAAATAATGTCCACACACGATTTTTCTTCAAAAAATTCATATTACAACGCGACTCCAGAGCAAGATGTTTAGTCCACGGACTGCGCTATGCGAGCAAAGTCTCAATTGAGCCGGTAAGACTTGCAAGAGAGGGAGCGACGACGTCGCAGTATGAGCGGATTGCATCCGCCGGATTCGTAGTTGCCAGACCAACGACTTTGCACCCGGCAGAGCGTCCGGACTGAAGCCCCTGAAAAGAATCCTCGAAAACAAGACAGTCGGCCGGACTGACGCCGACCTTACGGGCACCGACAAGATAAGGCTCGGGGTCGGGCTTTGAATTGCTGACATCCTCGGCAGTAACAACAGTATCGAAATGAGGAAGAAAGTCAGGATGCTGGCGGAAGAGGAAGTGCATCTTTTTCTCGTCGCTGCTGGTTACAATAACAGTCTTGAGGCCACGCGCACGCAGCGCATCTACCAATTCCAGAGCCCCCGGAAAAACAGGGTATAAAACCTCATTTTCAAACTCATGAAGCAAGCGGTCGACATCCTTTCTGACCTCAGGGTCAGAGAAATGAGTCTCCAGAATATCCTTGAGCGTGGTACCTTTTATGTCGTAGGCAAAAGTTGGCGAAGGGAGATGATGAATCTCGCCAACACGCTGCCAGAACTGGGTATATAATGTCTCGGAGTCAATAAGAACTCCGTCGAGGTCGAAAAGAGCGGCTTTCTTCATATAATTGAAAGTAGGTCAGGAACCGGATTTAAAACCGGATGAATCCGATGCTGCAGATGCTAAGTATAACGCCGGGACGGCCAAATGAATTGCAAAGATACAACTTTTTCATTTCTGTTCTCATAATAAAATTCTGTTTGAGCACCTCACGATTGACGCAAAGGTACTTTAAACCATGAAAACAGGTAGCACGAAACCACTGCACACACTGCCATATCATCCACCCAACAGGTATCAAGACACGATGAAGGGTCTATACGCCCACCTCTCATCGTGGCATATAGACCCTTGTCGTTTCCCGTGAAGTGCGGGTGAATATATAATTGCTGGGCACCTTATACTCCTGCCCAGCTTAGGAGTTAAACAATCTGCTTTTTTATGGAACTTGATAATCACATGTAATAGACTGGAAGTCATAATTGAGGAATACTCTTCCATTATGTTCGTCGCTACCACTATAATCTTTAGTAATATCAGCAGTCCAACAATATCCACCTTCGGTTTTGCCACCATTCATGACTTTCTGGTCTTTTGACAAAATCAAGTCGATGTCTTTGGTTCTGCAACCCTCAAAGATACCTTTCTCTCCTGCTTTACCATATACTTTAGTAAGATTGCCTAAAACTACTTTTTGAAGCCTTGTACAATCTAAAAAAGCTTTTTCCGCGATTTCTGTAACATCTGGGAGGGCTATGGATTTCAGCATTTTCCAGTACATAAATCCTCCTGAAGGAATCTTCTTACATCCTATCAAAGTAAGGTTTATAGTCCCATAACTTGCTCCTGCAAGTCCGATATGTATTGCATCCAATGTTTCTTCATCCGCATCGGGAGCAAGCATGAGATTGATGTAAGTCTTGCCCGCATCCAATTCCTTCTTGACGTTTCCCACAATTTGATCGTAAGTGATACCTTCGTCAGCCAGCGAAACAACAGTAGCATCCAGAGCATAACTCTTAGCATTTTCTGTTGCTTGCGAGAATGTGTAAGTTGTCAAAGCTGCTTCTCTATATTTCACTGTAACTTCGGAATTATTTTCAAAAGTACCATATAAATAGGCATTGCCCTTTTCATCCGAAGTAAGTGTATAATTTCCTTTCTGTTCCATATCGCTGCTGCCCGCAGGAGTGAAATTTTCGGTATCAACTGTTATTTGCTCATTGGGGATAGTTGCAATGCGCAAACGTGAATATTTGCGTGTTGCCTCGGCAAAAGAAACGGTTATAGTCTCACCATTACCAGTGATTATAGCTTTTCCCTCGATACATTCATCCGTTCCTGCTGCCTTACCTTTTTTCAAGTGTAATATGCCGGCTTCCCATTTGTAATTAGGGGCATAATATACATGAAGTATATATGCAGGGTCTCCTTCCAGATAAACCAATTCACCACTTGTCAATTCCCAACTCTTGCCATTATATGTAAAGGTTGCACTATGTCTTCCATAAGAGGTGTTGGCTATCACCAGAATCAACTCATCTCCTTCTGCCCATGAAGTCTTGCCTTCATCAGGTGTACCTATAGCACGAGTCTGTGAATCTCCGAATGCCGGAAATTCACCAACAACCAACTGTACGTTGTTTTTGGCTGTTGTTGCGGTTGTTTCTTCTATATCACTTGTGCATGACGCCATTACTATAGTAACGACTGCCAGCATGATGTATTGAAATATCTTTTTCATATTCTTTCCTCCAATTATTTGAGTTCTTCTTCGTTGTTACTGTCCCAACCGTTCAAATCATCTACGCTGATTCGGGTCAGTTCCACTTTGTCTTTTCCTACATCGAGTTTGTAGATGTAGCGTTTACCCTCTTCAAAGTCTGTTTGTGATTTTAGCTTTGACACAAAGTTTTTCTCACCTATTGAGAATTTTAAGAATTCCTTGTCTGTTCCCACCGTTCCAGGCACTATGATGGCAGAGAAAGTTTTCACTTCACCATCTTCTGTCTTACAGGCATCCACCAACTTAGCCTCTTGATAATTGGAAGTGTCCATTTTCCATCCATTTTAATCGTCTGGCAATTTAAAATACGCTCCACTGCAAGGTGAGCAAATTTTTGGGCTACTTATGTCCAAATTAGGATAATCTGCAGTACCAACATGATACATGATTGTAACCAAAGACATACGATGCTTCATTGGAATCGTTACATAACCATAAGGAGAACCGTACCAATGACCATTTATTAAATCGGCAGACTTCAAATCTTTTGGTGAGCTTTGATTTGTTGGCAATTCATATACCAAATGAAATGGATCATAATCATCCGATGATGGATATACAGCTAATATAAAATGTTTGTCGGCTTCATCTAACCAACGAAAACTTCCACTGCGAGACCATTCGTTTGTTGCACTATTAAAAGAAAGAATAGCCGTACTACCAGCAACGAAATCAGTAAATGTCCCTACTTTCAGTTTATCTTTGTCCTCCCAACTGTCACCATGTCCTAAAGTATTGACACGAGTCTGCATACCTCCAACAGAGAAAGTGGCATTGATTTCCTGCCCTTTCAGCGTTGGAGCCATATCTTCATTTTGCGTACATGCTGTTAAGCCCATAGCCATAAGGCCCATTACCGCATAGGAAATTCTTTGTTTTATTGTCTTCATAATCTTCAGTTTTTTATTGTTAGTGAGTTAGTGAGCGGCCAAGCTCACTAACCCTGTATTTCCTATTTGCACCTCTTTATCATTGTTATTGCTGTTCTGCGTCCAGACTACCTTCATCACTTGGCAGCCATGCTGTGATGCCAGCTTTGTATATAACAATACCTGTGTTGTTGATACTTATTGTATATGTGTACAGATAGCCGCCTTTAAACTCATTGTTTGTTGACGAAGTCAATGAAGTAGTGTAAGTATTGATTGTGCCATTGTCAGCTACTTCCAATTCTATATCCATCTTGTTGTTGTCCAAAGACTGAGGGAATACTATGAACTTACATGTGACACCGTTTTTCAAACTTTTATTATCCACATCGTATTCATAAATTCCTCTATCTCCAGAAATGGTAACTTCACCAGTTTGTGTATTAATAGAACCTGTCTTACAGATACCCTTTAATTTTAAGTAATTTTTAAGGTTCGCATTATTTGCATTAATGCCATTGCCAGCCGTGAAAGTCAACTGTATCATACTCATGCAATGCTTGAATTGGTTGTCTCCAATAAATTGCACCTGTGGGGAAGACTTGGTGGCGGTTGCACCTCTTGCAAAGAGAAAATCTGCTGGGCATGGTTCGTCTTCCTTTACCTCTGCCATATTCCAATTATTTACAATGCCGTTACCATCAACATTTTCTTGATATGGATAATAGGCACAGAATTGGACTTCTTCAGTTGCGCTTGCAAAATATATTGGATTGTCAGATGTGAAATTTCCGTCACCAGTAGTTGTATATTTCACATTGTCTCCTATTGTATAGCCAGTTGATGTGACATTTACGCCTATGGCATCGTTATTAGACCAGGTGTTGCCAGTGGTGGCGCGTGTGGCGTTTTTAACAATGTCCGCCTGTACGGTAGCAGCAACAGGACCATTGTTGCCGATACCGTCTTCTTCGTTAGCGCAAGCTGCAAACAGCAATGCTGCGGCAGCGATGTATAAGAATCTAAATTTCTTCATATCTCTTGTTATTTAAGAGTTGTTATTGTGCTATATGTTCATTATTGTCTCCTGCCTCTGTCCAAGGCTTAATGATTCCAGAAATCTCAACGGCAGAACGACTCAATTTTACTACTGTATAGTGGTATCTTTTGCCACCCTCAAGTTTTACAGGCATTGTCCATACGAAAGGAGCGTCGTAACCATTCTTGAGGTCAAACTCTATCACTCGGCTTGCTTCTTCTGTAGGGAGCAGGATTGCCTCATACAGCTTGCCAGCTTCGGTAGTTTTCATCGTGATGTCCGCAGGATTTTCTTCACCAGAGATAGTTCCATCCACAAGATTGAAAGTGGCTTTGGTATTCTGACCTTTCACTGTCACAGTCATATTCTTAAGGTCTTCTTGCGTGAGACCGTTACCTGGTTGAACATCCAAAATAAGATTGCTTAACTTATGGTAGAACTTCAAGAATACCTGTGGCGTAGCTTTGTTGCAGCCTTCAGTCTTGGCATACATGAAGTCGATAGCTTCTTGTTTCCCTTGGTCTGTTACATCAAGTGCTACCTTGTAGTCATTGACAGTGGTCTGTGGATAGTAAGAATAGAAGTCCACATCTCCATCTATCGGGAAGAAAATAGTCTTACCTCCAGAAACAGGTGAAAAGCCTATACTTCCATTTGACTGATAGCAAACATTGTCAACACCCTCTTTGATTGCATCTGCCGAGAGAGGCTGTTTGGTACCTGTCATGAAGATACCGATCATGTCACCATCAGCCCAGGCTAAACCGGCAGCACGGGTGTTTACGCTAATACCACCAGTAAACTGCACGGCTACCTTATCGTTCTGGGTAGAAGGTGCGATATCTTCTGTACTGCATGAAACCATTGCACCAGCCAAGAGTGCAAGGGCGAAGAACTTAGTCATCTTTTTCATCTTATAAACATTTTAAAAGTTATTATTATTTTATTTCTACTTCATTGTTGAGGTTCGTCCAACCGTTGATGGTAGCTTCCAGATTCATCTTTGGCTGCATTTGGTTGTAGTTGAGTCGCAACTCATACTTTCCTCCAACCTTCATCGCAGGGGCGGTGATGTCATACTCCTGCAAGGTCCCGTTAGGCAGCAAGAGGCGGAGATAAACATGAGAGGTGGGGCTTCCCTGTATGGTCGGCATCAGCCGGATGATTTCTGATTGCAAAGTTGACTCAGTAGCCAGGATAGTAGGCATTTCCACTTCCGTTGGATCTATGCTCGGCAAACCGTAGTCTCCATCACTATTCTTCTGTGTAGGGAACAGACACCAGGCTGCATCTAATGCCTTACCACTCATTTCTGTACCTTTAGGTACATTCTCTATGATGATGGTCAGTTCGGCAAGCACGCTTTTGACAGGATTCCGTACCACATAGTTGCCTTCCTTGTTGTCTATCTTCACATCGGTCACTCCGAAATAGGCATTGTCCTTCACATCCTTAGGATTTGTCAAGCCTATCTGGATATTGTTCCAATTAGACAAAGACGGGGTCTGGTCAGTGGTGAAGAATGGCTCTATGAGATTGGTAATAGCCAATATCTGATAATGCCCTTCAGGAAGAGCGAAGCGTTGGCTTGCCACCTCCTGCGCACTGCCATAATGTTTTTCCTCTACAAGCGAACCGTCATCGGCATTGAATATCCAAAGCTTCACATCCTTCACTTCTGTACCTTGGTCGGCTTCATCTGCCCAAGTGAGCGATACTGACAAACCACCCTCATCCTCACCATCATGAACATCATGGTCGCAGCTTGCCAACAGGCATGGGACGCATAACAGCACCCATAACCAAATATTAAATCTTCTTTTTGCTTTCATTTTCTATCTTGTTTTATGGGTTACTTATAATTATCTTTAGTCTCTACTCGGCGAGCCTTATCCGCATCTTGGGTGTCATCGCTACCATTTCCTATGGCAGTAATGCGACTTGCCTCTATGCCATTCTTCACAAGCCAAGTTTTTACGGCTTCAGCACGCTGGCGAGATATACGTTTATTGACAGCCACGCTGCCTTTTGTGTCACACCAACCTGTTACCGTCACCTTCATGTTCGGATTCTCTTTCAATGTTTTGAGAATAGCATTCAATTTAGTCTCTTCATTTTGTTGGATGCCGATACTATTGAAGGTGAAATATATGACAGGGAAAGTCACCTTTGCAGATTCTTTTATGTCTTGTTCAGCAACTTTTGTTTCAGCCTTATCCACTGTTTCTTTCTGATTGACATTCTCCGAAGAAGTTGGTTCCTGTTGTAGAACCTCCTTTTGTGGAACTGATGGAGTTTCTGCTACCTTGTTCTTCTTTTTAGAGAGGTTTATCCCCAATCTTACTCCACTTTCCCAAACAAAGTTGTTCTTATGCAGATGTTCTGGCATTCCGTCCATACGTTCGCCAGTAAGACGGGTCAAACCGGAATAGATGCCCAATTTCAGACATGAGGTCAGTTGATAACCAACCTGCAAGTCTGCACCATAACCCAAATGCCAGTTGGTAGAACCTTTCATTACCTTGGCATCATCTGCCAAAGTCTGAACGTCTGCCTTGGTTGTCACCATATATATATGAGGTGAAACAGCCAAATCCCATCGGCTGTCAGCTGTCTTATGGAACAGCCCAAGGAGATGAACGTTCACTCTTGCTCCGTATCTGCCCATCCTGACGTGGCTTTTCAGATTAGCATACTCCCAACTATCCATGCCTAAGACACCTGCCTTGTAAAGCACGCCATCGCTACCCAACCAATAGTTACGTTCTACGCAGCAGTCTTGTGCAGACAAGTTCATCTCTCCATACTTGGCAGATAACTCTGCCGAGAAGATGGAGTTGTATAATGCTCCCCCAAAAACGGACCGGTTTGGAGCGCAAGATAGTAACCAAAAAA
>OGPN01000208.1_pt1 | contig 43200 bp, 29 predicted proteins | sample 1552941 | NCBI WGS metagenome assembly OGPN01 (sample SAMEA2580220, study PRJEB22360) | human gut metagenome | biome: human gut; feature: human-associated habitat; material: faeces | place: Denmark | collected 2008/2010
CCTCTGCTCATCGCAGATGAGATAGGGGGAGTGCCCGTAGGGCGAGGGGGTTAAATATCTGATATAAACGAATTGATGAGATGGTGTTTTTCAACCCTTCTATCACTACGTGCCACCTTCTCTACATGGCTAACGCAACACCCCGTAATGCTACGGTACACGGCAGGGAAGAAGGACAAACACGATATGTCGGAAAGTATTAACCTCCTCCTCTGTGTTTTGCATAGCAAAATATAGGGGAGGTGGCACGAAGTGCCGGAGGGGTTCGTTGCGACAAGGGGCGTTTGGGTAACGGAGAACGTTTTTTATATAGACGACTCGTTAACGATCCTTTCGCTCCGATGACCTTTCGATGAAGCGGACGGCAGTTCCCGACTGCATATATAGTTCCCGATACAACGGGTGATGAGTATGTCGTCGTGATGACCCTCCATAGCGCCGTAGCTGCCGTTGGGTTTGCGTTCATATACATCGTGTTCGTAGCAGGCTTGTGTGTCGTGCTCGATATAGCTCCCTTCCCGAAGGGCGTTCTTTTGAGCATCGATAACCAGTGCTTTGGTGGCTCGATTCATGTGGAATCCCCAACGGGAGGGCGGTTTCTGTCCTATGCTGTCGGGAGGGGACTGTCGGGCATACAGGTTGTTGTAATATCGGGAGAGCGTGTCGAGGATATAGGCCGAGTGTTCGCTATCGTCGTGCTCGGTTTCGAGCGTGTTGCTCTCTATCACCAGCAGAGCGTTCTGATAGTATGCGGCGATTTGAGCCGATTTCCATGCGAGCAAGTCGTGGTCTATGTGTCCCCGCCATTGCGCCACGACTTCGGCGGGGCCGCCATCGAGCATCCAATAACGGTCGAACACGGCTATAACCGAATAGTCCGAGGAGTCGGAGCGTCCGCCTATATCGATTACTGCCAGATAGCGGTCCCGCATTTCGCATTCTTTGGCGGGATATTCCCATATTTTCAGAGGCCCTTCGGGTTTAGCTTCCAATTCGATTTCTTGCAAGGACTGTTTCCCGGTGGGTTCTTTGCCGTGAATGTCGCCTTCGAACCGCGGCGGACAACAGCAGCGACGCAACTTTTCCACCAACGTGGGATCGAACACTCGTTCGCCCGAGTAGCAGAATGCCTCTATATCGTCGCTGGGATATTCGGCCATCATGTCGGCATGCCGGGCATACTCTTTCCGTTTCTGCCGATACCAAGCGATTGCTTCGAGCGTGGCTCCCCTGTGCCATAGCATGCGTTCGTAGTCGGTGAGGCTGCCGATGAACGAGTCGTAGTCGTCGATCGGCAGGGTGTACATCTCTATTTCGAACCACGGGACGAAAGCAAACTGTTTGTCGCTCTCTCCCCGTTTGGCTCGTTCGCACTCTTGGTGAAAATAAGACCCCGTCCCGTTCGCCGTGCTTTCCATAACCACCATCGAACAGGGTAGCAGCATGATCGACCCGCATATCGAGCGCATCACCTGTTCGGGCGATTTCATGCGGCTGTTCCGCCAGAAAGCCACCTCCGAGAGGTGAGCCATCGCCGCGTCGATACCCCGCACCGATTCCTGACTCTCGGCCGAGCCTATGGTTACCCTGCACTCCCGCCCGGCGATGACTGATGTGTTCGCCATGCGCTCGAACGGTTTGAACTTCGGTTTCTCCCCGTCGAGCAGCCAGTCGGGATAGTTGGCGAGCAGTTTGCTGTACATGCCCTTGATGTTGGCGGCCGATTCTTTGAGATGGGCGCAAATCACGCTGTTCCAGTTGCGGCAGTGTACCAGCTGAATCCATGCCATATAGATTTGTACGAGAGTGGAACCTCCCCATTGCCGGGCTTTGAGCACGATGAGGCGAATGGGTTTTCCCGCCGTGCGCATATCTTCGAGCATTCCCAATATGCGCCGTTGCGGTCTGTTCAGACGGAATGGAATGTCTTCGGCTCCCAATTTATCTTTGATACGGACAAAGCTGAATGCCCAAAATTCGAAATCGTACCGAATGCGCACCCGTATCCACTCCCTCCATAGTTCTTCTGTGGCATCCCCGCTGGCGGCGAGTTTCGGGTTTCTTCCTGCTTCGTCGGTAGCGATTCTTTTGTCGTGACCGTATCGTTCGGCATACCCCGCCAGACTCCCGCATTCGACGAGTCTTTGCGCCATCATTTCGTTATCGAACAAAGCCTTCGGAATATATTGAACCGGTATGGGAGCATCGGGCAACCGCAATATCCGGCGGTCGCCTGTATCGCTACCCTCTCCCGTCTCGGGGTTATAATACCGTCGCAGGTATTCGTTTCTCTGTCGGTTCTCTTCGACCGTAATCTCTTCGTGATGAAATACAATCCCCATTTCTTCTGCAATTTTCTGCAAAAGAAATGCCGCTTCCACCCCGTTTTATGGCAGGGTGATACAAAGCGATGTTTTGGAAAACGAATAGAGTTTCTATGCCGTTCCTACGAGACGACTGTGGTCTTGGCTTTGTTAGAATAACTAATGAGTATTTTCTGTTCCGTATTTGATTTTACTTCAATAGTTTTTTATGTTCCTCAAAAAGGCAAGTCTCTATATGACACATCTATATCGTCATTTACCACATATGGACATTGCGAATTCATTAACTTAATATCTTTTATTTTAGATCTATACTCATAAACAATATGAGAATTATCCAATTCTTCCCTACGATGTTTACTAATTTCTAAATAATCTTTTTCTTGATCTATTCCCAAAAAACGCCGTCTTAACAGATTGGCGGCTATACCTGTTGTCGAACTACCGCAGAAGGGATCAAGAACCCACTCTCCCGGTTTTGTCGAAGCCATAATGATACGAGAAAGCAAGGCAAGAGGTTTTTGAGTCGGGTGTTTTCCACATTTTTTTTCCCATGGAGCGATAGCAGACAATCGCCAAACATCGGTCATTTGTTTATTTCCATTCAAATATTTCATCAAATCATAGTTGAAATAGTGGGGTTTCTTCTCTTTTTTTCGTGCCCAAATGATAAATTCTGTACTGTATGTAAAATAGCGACATGAAATATTAGGAGGAGGATTAGTCTTTGCCCAAGTCACTACATTTAATATTTTATAACCTAATTCCGTTAAACAGTTAGCGATGGAGAAAATATTGTGGTATGTTCCTGAAATCCATATGGAACCATTATCTTTTAATTTTTCTCGGCAAAGATTAAGCCATTCCATATTAAATTCAGTCATCTCCTGTGGTGTTTTGCCTTTATCCCACTTCCCTTTGTTTACGTTTACAACCTTTCCGCTCTGCACACTAATACCTCCATTTGAAAGAAAATATGGCGGGTCTGCAAAGATACAATCAAATTGAAAATCAAAGTCACGAAGTAACTTACAACAATTACCTTGAAGTAGTGTAAAGTCTTGATTAGAAGACTTGAAGTAAGATTCAATCATTTTCTATTTTAAACACGTAATTTACTATTTCCTCTAACATGCCGTGTTTCAACATATAGAAATTGAGTAAAAAATTCAAATGTCGAAAACCTTTTGATAGCTGATTAGAAGCCGTGATCCAACACTTTCCATCTGTCACAAGCGCAAAATCTATTCCTGCGGATTTTAAATCATTCTGTCTATTGATGTAGGAATCGATGATTTCTTCCGGCTTAGATCCTGTATCGTTATAGAAATTAACTTCAAAATTAATAGCCGCTTTTTTCTTATCATCTAATAATATAAAGTCAGCTTTTCTATTAGCTACATCTTCGGAAATATCAAATCCATATTTTCTCAATTCTTTGAATTGCTTTTGTATCAAAAGTTTCAATTGGTATTTGTCACAAATTTTTTCAAATAAAGGTTGACAAGCTAATTCAAAAGCTTTTCCGCCTCTATTTTTTCGGCCATTAGAATCCATACCCACCAAAACTCCTACAATATAATCGAAAGTGCTTTTTTCAATTATATTTTGATATAATTGTTTCAATCCCATTTGGACAAAAAAATCGTAGTATGTTTCTATGCTTTTTTCATCTGATAAATTTATTCCTTTTGAAAAGCTATAAACTAAATGGTCGGCGCAATCCAATTCATCTTGAATTATCGTCAGTTTATTTTTCCCTTTATAAAGTTGTTCTCTTTCATTTTTCGCTAATCCGAATAGAAAGGGAAAAAGCAATACGACATTAGGGAGTTTAGAAACAAGTGTGAAAAAGTTATCTTTGAAGTCACTTTCTTTACAACCTATTAAAATATCCATAGCATGAATTTCTACCAAGAAGTCTTTGTATCCATCAATATTAGTCCAATCAACATAATAATTAAATCCTCTATTCGTGGATAATATATTATCGGTAAAAACTTTTACCAAATCATCGGATTTCTGACAACAAAATTTCATAATATAGATATTTAATTAAATTGCAAGTTTTAAGTTATCTATGGTATTCGTAGTTGGAGTTAGTGTAGATTTATAATTTCTAATGATGATTTCGGTTAATTTGCCTCTTTTTGAAGGATTCGCATTAACATTACGCATTGCATAAACTCTTTCAATGATAAAGTTTTCATATAAATCTTCAAAGAATGTATCATTTGGATTATAGCCTTTACAATCGGAATTACTTAGCATCATTTTACAGCCGCACCGTGATAATCGCGCGAAAAATTGGGCTAAACGAACCTGATCGACATCACCAAAATCTTCTTTTGCATAAGATGTAAAACTTGAAGTAGAGCTTAACGGTCGATACGGCGGATCGAAATAAATAAAACTATTTTTATCAATAAATCGCTCTATTTGAGTATAGTCACCACAGAAAATCTCAACATTTTGCAACAGGCTGCTATCCTCCATAATTAAATTCTCATCACAAATAGTAGGATTGGCATACTTCCCAAACGGTACATTGAAATGTCCTTTGGAATTTACCCGATGCAAACCATTAAAACATGTACGATTCAAAAAGATAAACATGGCTGTTTTTGTAATATCATCATGTTCCTCTGTATTATATGACTTTCTTATGTTTAGAAAATATTCTTTTTTAGAGCCCTCTTCATTTAGTTGTCTAAACTCTCCTTGAAGTCTTTTCAACTCCATAACAAGAGATGATGGACTATCCCTTACAATCCGATAAGCTGTTGTGAGATTAGGATTAATATCATTGATTATAGCTCGACTCATATTGGGGAACTTTTGCAACATATAGAATAACATAGCACCACCACCAACAAAGGGCTCTATATATGTAAAACCGTCTGTATTGTTAAGATCCTGAGGTATCAATAACTCAAATTGTGCAAGTAACTGAGTCTTTCCACCTGCCCATTTTATGAAAGGTTTCGCCATAATTTACTATATTCTTTTTCTTATTACTGAATAAAAGATTTCTGTTTTTGTTTTAATGGTAAATTTATTAGAATAGATTATTTTTCTTCTCTATTAGATTCTCCTTTGCTTGAATCGGTAGATGTACCGTTTTCGGTCATCTTGATTGTAGTTTCTTTCTCCCCCGATTTTTCCGTCTTATTTAGTTCGGGATAACTAATGCGGGTGTGATAGATGGTTTTGAGTTTCTCGATAAAGGTAGCTTTGATCGTCTCCACATCGCGGAAGCTGAGGGGGGTATCGCGCAAGAGACCGTCGGCGACTTGCGAGTCGATGATGCGGTTGACGAGTTGCGAGATACTTTCGTTGGTGTATTCTTTGAGGCTTCTCGAAGCGGCTTCGACGGCATCGGCCATCATGAGTATTCCCGTTTCTTTCGTGAATGGGTTGGGACCGGGGTAGGTGAATTTCGATTCGTCTACGGGTTGGTCGGGGTATTTGTTACAGAAAGAGTTGTAAAAGAATTTGGCTTTCCCGTGTCCGTGGTGCGTGGAGATAAAGTCTTTGATCGCTTGGGGTAATCGTAGTTTATCGGCCATTTTTAGTCCGTCGTTCACATGGGAGATGACGATTTGTGCGCTTTGTTCGAAGGAGAGCGGTGTGTGCGGATTGAATCCCGATTGATTCTCGGTGAAGAATGCCGGATTTTTGAGTTTCCCGATATCGTGATAAAGGGCTCCGGTACGAACCAATTGAGCCTTCGCTCCTATTTTATTGGCCGCCTCGGCCGCTAAGTTGGAGATTTGCAGGGAGTGTTGGAAGGTTCCGGGGCACTCTTCGGATAACTGTCTCAATATGGGATTGTTCACATCGGACAATTCGACCAGCGTGACTGTGGAGATGAACCCGAAGGCCTTTTCGAATATATAGATAAGGAGGTAGGCGAACAGCAGAAATACACAATTGACTCCGAAATAGATGAACATATTGTAATTCAGTTTCGAGAGGTCGCCTTCGGAAAGGAGTGTATATCCCACGTAGGCAAAGCAGTAGGCGAGGAAGACGAGCAGGGCGCAGCGCATGAGCTGGGAGCGGCGAGAAAGGTCGCTGAGGCTGTCGATGGCGGTCATGCCTACGATGAGCTGCAAGAAGATGAATTCGAGTGCGAACGGCGCCGTAAAAGCACAGATAAGTACCGTAATGAGGTGTACATAGAGTGCGGTGCGCGAGTCGAAGAAGGTGACCACGATAATGGGAATAATGGCGAACGGAACCAAATATATGCCTTGTAACCGAAATTCAGAAAGGAAAAAAGCTATCAGGGAGATGCCCACGATGAGCATCATCATAAAGCCGAGGGTACGCATCTCGTTGAAAGTCTGCGGACGGAACAGTGCCAAGAACAGATAGAAAAAAGAAAAGAGACAGGTGAATACGATGATTTGTCCCAGTATGGTGTAACCACGGTGGTCATTGCCGACGCTTTTTTTCAAGGTGACGGTTTCGAGCGATTTGAGAATGCGATAGGTTTGCGGCGTGATGATTTCACCCCGGTCGACAATGCGTTCTCCGGCTTGAACAATACCGTCGGAGAGAGCGATTCGTTGTAACAGATTGTCTTTGAGCCGGTCGGTCGTAATACTATCGAATGCGATATTTGTGTTTAGAAAATCGTTCAAGTTACAGGTTTGTAAAATATGATGCGAGTAGGAGTCGGGGAATTTATTGAGCATGTTTTCGTAGGCTTCCCGTGCAGATTGCAGTTCGGATACCGGTATTTCGCGCGCGACATTGTTTTCGAGGATTCGTATTTCCTTGAATTTTCCGGATTGCAGTTGGGTGTATGCTTCGGAAGAGACGATTCCTTTCCGATAGGCTTCTCGCAGAGCTTGGACCAAGTTCTTGCGGAGAGTCGGCGGGATAGACATTTCCGTATAGTTACTCAATGCTTTTTCGAAGTCGTCGACGGACTTTTTCTCTATCGATTCGTTGTGTGAGAAGACCGGTTGGAAGTCGAGCATGATGCTGTCGCGCTCTTGTTGAATGACGGCTTCGTCTTTATAAACGGGAAAGTCGAACGGAGCGGTGAGCAATCCGTACTTCCACGGTTTTCCTTCCTGAAAGGTGTAACGAAATTTTCCTTCTCTCGGGAAGAAATAGGTAACCAATGTCACTGCTGCCACGAAAAAGACAAATTGCAGGACACGTGTGCTGGACAGGAATTTTTGTATACGGTTTTTATCCATGATTCTACGGGTTATTCTTTACAGCGTGCGACCTTCTGTACGCCCTTTATTTTACGTAATTTATTACAAAGCGATTCTACGACGCGGGTGTCGTGCACCATGATGTTGACCGTCCCGGTGAATACTCCTTCGTTGGCTTTTATGGTGAGTCCTCTCATGTCGATAATCAATTCATTGGAAATCACCCGGGTGATTTCGTTGAGAATCCCTATCCGGTCGATACCTTGTATCTCTATCTTGGCCGGGAAAGAGAGCGATTCGCTGGCTTCCCACTGCGTGGACACCAACCGTGGGCCGAAGCTCGATTTCAGTCGCATGGCTACGGGACATTCTCTTTTGTGCACGACTACGGTTTCGTCGTCTTCCACATATCCCAAGACGTCGTCACCGGGTATCGGGCAACAGCAATCCGCTACTTTATAGTTTTTCACTCCGTTCTCGTCTCGCAGAATGTAGGTCTGTTTGCGGTCTATCGTAAGTTGCTGAGGAGTGACGGGTTTGGGCTGTTCGTTTTTCCCGTTGTTGCTGCCGAACGAAAGTTTCAGATACCGCATGAAAGGATTTTGACTTTTTCCCTTGATGATTTTTTTGATATTTTCGTTGGGGGTAATCTCGTCATTTCCTATTTTGTAGAACAGATCGTCCCGATGTCGTATGCCGAGGTTGCTTAATATTTTGGTTACTACATCGTTGTTGTATTCGATGTGACTGCTTTCGAAAAATTCTTTCAGAATTTTCTCTCCTTTCGCTATGATTTTTCGCCGGTCTTTCCGCAACGACGCCGTCAGTCTGCTTCGGGCTTTGGCCGTGGTGATGAAGTTGAGCCATTCCTCTTTGGGCGTTTGCGATTTGGAGGTGAGTATTTCCACTTGGTCGCCGCTATGCAGTTTTTGGTTCAGCGGTACTAGCCGGTGATTTACTTTGGCGGCGATACAATGGAAGCCGAGGTCGGAGTGCAGAGTGAAAGCCAAATCGAGTGCCGTGGCGTCTTTGGGCAATGTGATGAGCTCGCCTTTGGGCGTAAAGACAAATATCTCGGTACTGAACAGGTTGAGCTTTATCGTGTCGAGAAAATCGATGGCGTTGGGCTCGGGGTGTTCGAGAATGTCTTTGATGGTTTTCAGCCAGATGTCGAGTTCCGACTCTTCGTCGGAGTTTCCCACTTTGTATTTCCAATGGGCGGCGAATCCCCGTTCGGCGATCTCGTCCATTTTTTCGCTTCGTATTTGTACTTCTATCCAATTGCCATCGGGACCCATGACCGTGAGATGCAGAGCTTTGTATCCATTGGCTTTGGGGCGGCTCACCCAGTCGCGGGTGCGTTCGGGGTGCAGTTTGTAGATGTCGGTGATGACCGAGTAAATGGCCCAGCACTCTTTTTTCTCGTCGGCTTCGTTGGGGCATTTGAAAATGATACGAACCGCATAGAGGTCGTAGACTTCCTCGAAAGGTATGTGTTTCGACTCCATCTTGTTCCAAATGGAATAGATGGATTTTACCCGGGCTTTCATCTCGAATTCGAGCCCCATTTCTTTGAGCTTCGCGACAATCGGCTTGGAGAAGTTGTTGTAAATTTGCTGGCGCGATTCTTCGGTCTCGGCGATTTTCTGCTTGATTTGGTTGTAAGCCTCGGGGTGTTCGTATTTGAAGGCGAGGTCTTCCAACTCGGTCTTTATGGCGAACAATCCTAAACGGTGGGCCAACGGGGCATATATATAGAGTGTCTCGCCAGCGATTTTATATTGTTTGCTGGGGAGCATGGAACCGAGCGTGCGCATGTTGTGCAGGCGGTCGGCCATTTTGATGAGGATTACCCGAATGTCTTCGGACATGGTGAGCAACAGCCGTCGAAAATTCTCGGCCTGAGCCGATGCTTGGTCGCCGAAAATACCGCCCGATATTTTGGTGAGCCCGTCGACGATGGATGCTATCTTTTTCCCGAAGTGGTTCTCGATGTCCTCGACGGTATATTCAGTGTCTTCCACTACGTCGTGCAACAGGGCGGAGCATATCGATGTAGAGCCCAAACCTATTTCCTGACTGACGATACGAGCCACGGCGATAGGGTGCAGTATGTAGGGTTCGCCCGATCGTCGGCGTATTCCCTTGTGGGCTTCTTTGGCAAATTTGAACGCACGCTCGATAATCTCGACTTTCTTCCGGTGGTTGGAGTTGAGATATCCGTTGAGCAGTTCTTGAAATTTATCTTCGATAAGTTGCTCTTCGTTGGTGTATTGTTGATCGGACGTTTCCATAGTTCGAAATCTAAGAAAAACAAAGATAAAACAAGTCGGGAGCAAATGCAAATTTTATTCGAGAATTGAGGCGAATTGCCGAATCGGTGTGGCGAACCTGTCGATTTTCTTTTCAGAAAAACATTCTAACTTTCTCCCTACCGGTATTTTCTAACCCCTACCGGTATTTTCTAACCCCTACCGGTATTTTCTAACCCCTCCGGCACTTCGTGCCACCTCCCCCTATCGCTTTGCGACACCCCGTAAGGCTACGGGACACGGTAGGGGGAGAGGATTGAAACGTTACTTTGAGTGGCTTCACCCACTCCGGCTCTGCATGACATCTCCCCTATCGAATTTCACGTACCTCATTCGGGACGAATAAAGTTCACAAAGTTCTGTAAAAAAATACACACGAGCGGTTCGGTAGGTGGACTGTAACACTCGTCTAGGATAAGACCTAGAGTATGAGAGAAAACTCTATTCGGAAGTACACAGATAGAAATTCAAGACCGAAAAGGCAGGATTTCAAGTGGTGAAAGCCCCTACTGACAAGCCAAAATTAGTTTCTGTGATTAACCGTCAGTCCATATTTGAATGGTTCGAAGAGCAGTGCGATAAGCTACAACCTATAACATTGTCCCGTTCAGTCTCAATGTAAAGGTGTGTGAACAAAACTATAATTATAATCATACATCAAAAATAACAAAATGTTATTCGCGAATAATTGATAGATGGTATTTTATTGATACTTTTGTTGTAATTAGAGTTGTAAATTAGTGAATAATCTTTTTGAATCATATGCAAAATTTGATAAATGGACGTTGCGGTTGGTGTGGTACTGATGAACTTTATGTGGCATATCACGATAATGAATGGGGAAGATTAGTAAAAGAAGACAAGATATTATTCGAATTTCTCTTGTTGGAAAGTGCCCAAGCCGGACTAAGTTGGATAACAATATTAAAAAAACGCGAAGGCTATCGTGCCGCATTTCATAATTTCGAAATTGCAACAGTAGCACAGATGACCGAAGAAGATGTCGAACGGTTAATGCATTTTGACGGAATTATAAAAAACAGGTTGAAAATCAAATCGGCAATAACAAATGCAAGATTATTTATCGCCATTCAAAAAGAATTTGGGAGTTTCTTTAACTACATATTGTCATTCTTCCCCGATAATCAGCCAATAACCCATACATTTCATTCACTGAGCGAAATACCTTCTTGCTCACCCGAATCAGATGGAATAAGCAGAGATATGAAAAAAAGAGGGTTCAAGTTTTTTGGGACAACTACTTGCTATGCCTTTTTACAATCAACAGGATTTGTTAATGACCACTTACATGATTGTAATTACAGGAAGTAATAAACATAGGAGTGGAAGGTAATGCACAATTCTGTTCTCGTTACCGGGGGAGTAATAACACTTCTCTCCTATTTCGCTCCACTACCAGTATTTGCCAACCCCTCCGTCACTACGTGCCACCTCCCCTATTTGCCTGCGCCACACAGGGGAGGAGGGTGAGATTCAATATTTTTGCTCTACTGTCGTTTTAACCCCCTCGCCCTACGGGCACTCCCCCTATATTCCTTGTAGGAACACAGGGGGAGAGGATTGAAAAGCAGTTTTTCTCCCTATTTTACTGTGCAAAACACCCCGTAATGCCACGGGACACGGCAGGGGGAGAGAGGAGTTAGCTGCATAAAAATCACTTCTGAATTTCTACCAAGCCAAAATTTTTCTTGCTTTACAAGTTGCTCGACCCATTGGACCGGGTGAGGGTGTAGGTCGGTCCTTTCCCAATAAAACCGGGGCTGCCTGATGGAATAAAATCAAGCAGCCCCGTGTAGTGGAATTTTATGTTCCCCGTGATTAGATCGAGAGTTTTCTCAACGTGTTGAGTAATTCTCGGTCTATGGGTTTGTCGTTTTTGATAGCTTTATTGAAAGGAATATATTCGATTTCGTTGTTGCGGATACCGATCATGACATTGCGTTGATCTTCGAGCAGGGCATCGATGGCGGCCGAACCCATGCGGCTGGCCAGAATGCGGTCGTGCGCCGTGGGTGAACCTCCCCGTTGAATGTGTCCCAGAATAGTTACGCGGACATCGTATTGCGGGTACTCTTTCTGTACCCGTTCTGCCAAGTGCATGGCTCCACCGGTGATGGGACTTTCGGCTACCAACACGATACTACTGTTTTTCGATTTGCGGAATCCGTTCTTGATGAGTTCTTCGAGTTGGTCCACTTCGGTCGAAATCTCCGGAATAATAGCTGCTTCGGCTCCCGTAGCGATGGCTCCGTTCAAAGCGAGGAATCCGGCATCGCGACCCATGACTTCGATAAAGAAAAGTCTTTCGTGGGACGTTGCGGTATCGCGTATTTTATCGACGGCATCCATAATGGTGTTCAGTGCCGTATCGTATCCGATCGTGGTGTCGGTTCCATAGAGATCGTTGTCTATCGTTCCTGGCAATCCTACGATGGGATAGTTGTATTCGGTGGCGAAAATGCGCGCACCGGTCAATGTTCCGTCTCCTCCGATTACGACAAGGGCATCTATGCCTTCTTTGACGAGTGTGTCGTAAGCGACTTTTCGTCCTTCGGGCGTTTTGAATTCTTGACAGCGGGCTGTCTTCAATATCGTACCTCCCAACTGTATGATGTTACTTACATTTTGCGTTTTGAAAGGGGTTATTTCTCCCGTAACCAAACCTTTATAACCTCGATAAATACCTTTTACCTCGAATCCGTTGTAGATGGCTGCACGAGTTACCGCGCGAATGGCCGCATTCATTCCGGGAGCATCGCCACCGGAAGTTAAAATACCTACACATTTAATTTGCGACATAACCTATATTGTTTAATTGGTAGCAAAGATAGTGAAAGGTGAATGTAGAAAAAAGAGCTTGCGCTAATTTTATGCTGCACCTTCTCCTATTTTTGCTTTTTGGGCAAATATAGAAATTAAAAGTCAAATACCGGTACAGTAGAGATGACGATATTGTGAAGAAATGTTTTCGTAATACCGTCTCCTTTCTGTTTTTTTAGGGTCGAATGAACGATAATTTCTTGTCTTCTTCTGCAAATAGAATGGCCGTGTTTACCAGAGCCAGATGGGAATAGGCTTGGGGGAAATTCCCTAATTGTTCTTTGGTGTCGAAGTCCAAATCTTCGCTGAACAGACCCAAGTGATTGGAGCATTTCAGTATTTCGTCGAACAGGCAGCGGGCCTCTTCTTTTTCTCCTATGACGAAAAGAGCCCTCACGAGCCAAAAGGTGCATATCGTGAATGCCGAGGAGGGCAGTCCGAAGTCGTCTTTGCTGTTGTACCGGTACATCAAGCCTTTGTGTAACAACGCTTTTTTTATGGCTTTCACTGTTTGGTGATAACGAATGTCGTTCGCTTCGATGAAGCCGTAGGGTTCCATGAGGAGTAGGGAGGAATCTAAGGCCGTGTTTTCGTAGGTCTGGGAAAAACTGTGGATTTTTTCTTTCCAGCCGTGAGTCATCACATCGGTTTTTATCTTGTCTGCTTCTTTCTGCCAGCGTTCGATATATTTGTATTTTTTTAGCATATTGGCGATTTTCGTTCCCCGATCCAAAGCGACCCAGCACATTACTTTCGAGGAGACGAAATGCTGGCTTTCCCCTCTGATTTCCCAGATTCCTTTGTCCGGTTCTCTCCATTCCTCTTCGACTGTGGCGAGAATACTCTTCACCATTTCCCACATGTCTTCTATTTCGTCTAACGTCCCCGGCATGAGTCGATAGTATTGGTAGATCAAGTCCATGAGATAACCGAACGAGTCGTTTTGCCTTTGGTGATAGGCATCGTTTCCTATTCTCACCGGTTTGGAGTTTTTATATCCGTCGAGGTGGTCCAGAATGATTTCTTTTAATTGCCTTTCTCCGCGAATGCCATACATGATTTGAAAAGACTCGTGCTTGGCGACGAAGGTGGATTGAATGAATTTCATAAATCTGCGAGCCGCTCCTGCATGCCCGATTTGGAAGAGGGTCTCGATGGACATGGATGCATCTCTCAACCAACAAAAACGATAGTCCCAGTTGCGGACGTCACCGACGGTTTCGGGCAGGCTCGTAGTGAGTGCCGCCAATACGGCTCCGTTGTAATAAGACATTAACTTCAATACTAACAGACTTCGTTCTATAACGTCGTTGTAGAGCGAGTATTTTTTAGTCCGGTTCGTCCAGTTGAGCCAATAGACCAGTGTGCGGCAATATTCGAGCTTTTCCCGTTCGATGTCTATCGGAATCACCTTTTCGTTGTATGACAGCAGGAAAAATTCATCTCGTTGGAGCGTGATTTCCTTTTTTTGTTCGATGTCTTGTAAAGACAGGGAAGAGTATAGGTATTGTCGGTCTTTGTTCTCGGACGAACAATAAGTTTCGATGTATTCGTCGGTAATGTTGTGTATGACTTTTCCCCGTGCATAATCGGGAGCCGGATTGTAATTTACTTTAAACCGGGGTGTCCCTTTTATCCAACGGATATAACGATATATTTCTGCGGGCAGATAGTGCTCTTTTTCATAGGAACGGTAGCACGGCATGAAGTCGAGCACGACAAATTCTCCTTCGTCGGAAGAGAAATGGGTGGATAGTATATTGGTATGAGGTACATAAGATTGCGAGATGTGATATTCGTTCGACACTTCGAATCCGAAACAACCGCCTTTGTCCCTATCGAGCAGTGCCGCGAAGATAGAGGGCGAATCGAAGTCGGGGAAACACAACCATTCGATATTCCCTTTTTCCGATATGAGCGCTGCCGTCCGGCAGTTTCCAATTACACCATAGTTGAGGTTATTCATCGGTTTTATTTTAAGTTTAATAGTTCTTTAAAGAAATGTAATGCGGAGTTCAATCCTTTTCGGACTTTATCGTTGGTCGATGACTCGCCCGAAATATTTACCAATGTTTGCAACAAGGGGAGGACTTGTTCCTGCGATGGCAAGTTGTATCTGGCGGTTTCGGAGACGTAACCCACTTTTATGGTTGCCGCATTTTTGGGCAGGGCCTTGAACATATCTTCGTCGGTGGTGTCGTCGCCGATAGCCAGAATGAAATCGTAATATTCTTTTTTGAGCTGGCGGGAAACTTCCGAGCCTTTGTTGTAATCGGGCGATTTTATTTCGATCACTTTGTCTCCCTGAATGATTTGCAATTTCTGTTGTATACAGATAGAAACAAGTTCGTTGGCTAATTGTTGGGCTCGCAAAGTTCCCAGCCAAGCATCGCTTTCCCGATAGTGCCATGCGATGGCGGTTTCTTTGACTTCCAGACGCGAACGGGGTGTTTTCGCTACGAATAGTTTGAGGATAGATAACAAACCTGCGCTCCATACCGGTTTGTTGATGTTTTTGTGCCATAGCCCGTTTTCCCGATAGAATGCTCCGTGCTCCGCAGCTATCGAGACCGGAAGGTTCCCCAGCCATTTTTCCAATGTGAAGTGGTCGCGTCCGCTATTGATAACGATGTGGTTGTCGGAGTCTTCACAAAGTTTTTGTAGCGTTTCTATGAGTTCGGGTGTCGGCTCGGCATCTTCGGGGCGGGGTTTGAGAGCCGCCAATGTTCCGTCGTAGTCCAAAAGAATGAGCCGTTTTTTCGCTCTATTGTACTCTTGTTTGATAGAGCCTATCGCGTTTGCTGTAATCTGTTTTTTGCGGAAGGAGATGTTCTTGCGGCAAATATCGTTCCACTCGTCGGTAAAGTCAGCAGCCCATTTGTCGACGGTTTGGGTCGAGATGATTTTCTGCATGTTTTGCAGCCGTCGCAACTGTTCCTCTACGGGCATTTCCAATGCTTGACAAATTGCCCGTTCGATTTGTCCCGTGTCATTGGGATTGATTAACAGAGCGTCGGTCAATTCGACGGCTGCTCCTGCCATTTCGCTGAGAATCAATACACCGGGATTTTCGCTTTTGGCGGCTACATATTCTTTGGCTACCAAGTTCATTCCGTCCCGGAGGGGTGTCACAAGCGCTATGTCGGCCATGTGGTACATGGCTGTCAGTTCCTCGAAAGAAAATCCGTGATAGAAATAATATACCGGAGTCCAATCCATCGTAGAATACGCCCCGTTGATGGAGCCTATTTCTTCGTCTATTTTGGTCTTTAATTGGGCGTAACTGCCTACGTGGTCGCGCGAGGGGACTATGATCATAGCCAAAGCGACCTTGCCATGATATTCGGGGTGATGTTCGAGGAAGGCGGCGAAGCCTCGCAGCCTGTGCAGGATTCCTTTACTGTAATCGAGGCGGTCCACGGAGAGAATCAACTTGTGATCTCCGAACAGTTTTCTCGTGCGGTCGACCGCTTGACGGACTTCCGGTTGTGTAGAAGCATTGTGGTACAGGTCGTAATTAATCCCCATAGGAAGGGCATCTATTCGTACGACCCGATTGCCTAACTGTATTTCGTCCAATTTGAAATTCATGCGCAGCACGCGTTCTACCGCACTGATAAAGTGCCGCATGTAGTCGTGAGTGTGAAAAGCTATGAAATCGGCTCCTAACAGACCTTTGAGAATCTCGGCTCGTTCGGGCAATATGCGGAAGAGTTCATAGGACGGGAAAGGTATGTGATGAAAATAGCCTATGCACAAGTCGGGAACGGCTTCTCGAAGCATACCGGGCAATAACATCAGTTGATAATCCTGTACCCACACTTTATCTTCGGGGCCTATCAGCCGGCAGATGGTTTCACAGAATCGCTTGTTTACTTCTCGGTAGGCTTGCCAGAAAGTGTCCTTGTACAATGTATAGGCAAAGAAATAGTGGCACAGCGGCCAGATGGTACTGTTGCTGTAACCTTCGTAATAATTTTTTATCTGGGTGTCGGACAGGAATACGGGGTGAAAGTTTAGTTCTTCCAATTTTTCCCCGATCGCTTGTTTGTCGCTATCATTATCCACACAAATTCCCGGCCACCCGATCCAATGCTTTTCGTAAGCAGTTTGAAGAGAATCGAGCCCCGTTGCCAGCCCGCCTTCGCTTCGGGTGAATGAAAACGTTCCGTTTTTTTCGCTTACCTTGACCGGCAGTCTGTTTGATATGATGTAGAGTTTCATATCTCTTACACGACAAATGGCAGACCATTTTTGTGGGGATATGATTAAATTGTTGATTATTATGGCGATAGTCGGTTTTTTCGGAGCGCAAATGCCTTTCATTTTGATAAACTATTTACCAAAATGAAAGGCAGGGGTAGAATCTATTTTTGTATAAAGTATCGGAGTAAACTTATCCGGGCTGAGCCGGATTATGCTTGCTTTTGGGTATTCACAGAAATACGGTCGGTCATCGGGTGGCGGTAGAGCCGGTCGTTTCCAATAACCGGGTTATGTATTCTTGGACTTCGGTCATGAGCCAGCGGGGGGTGGAGGTAGCTCCGCAGATACCTATGCTCTCTTTTCCTTCGAGCCATGTGGGGTCTATTTCACTGATGTCGGAAACGAGTCGGGATTGGGGATTGACTTGCAGGCATTCTCCGAAAAGCACCCGTCCGTTGGAGCTCTTTTTCCCGCAAACGAACAGGATAAGGTCGTGTCGGCGGGCAAACTCCCTGATATTGGGAATGCGGTTGGCGACTTGCCGACAGATGGTGTCGAACGATTCGAATTGTCCGTCGGGTTTCAGCTGTTTTATCTCGTCGACGATGTGGCGGAAGCCTTCTACCGACTTGGTTGTCTGGGAATAGAGCAACAGTTTTTTGCGGAGGTCTATCTTGTCGAGGTCTTTGTCCCCCTCGATGACGACGGCTTTGCCGTGGGTTTGTCCCACCAGTCCGTTGACTTCGGCGTGTCCGGTTTTGCCGTAGATAACGATTTGCGCCTCTCCGGGAGGGTTGGAATCGTATGCGGTTTTGATTTTACGTTGCAGTTGCAACACGACGGGGCAGGTGGCATCGATGATTTCGATGTTGTTCTCGGCGGCGATTCGGTAGGTTTCGGGAGGTTCGCCGTGGGCTCGCAGCAATACTTTCACGTCGTGCAACTGTTTGAGTTGCCCGTGGTCTATGGTGATGAGCCCTTTGGCTTTGAGTCGTTCCACTTCGTTGCTGTTGTGTACGATGTCGCCGAGGCAGTAGAGCCGTCCGGTGCGGTCGAGTTCTTCTTCGGCTTTGCGGATAGCCGTGACTACACCGAAGCAGAAACCCGAATGTTCGTCTATTTCTATGCGTGCCATAACCTGTCTCCTTTCTACCTTTGCGGGTGATTATCGAAGTTTATCGACGGTTTCTCTGTACCGGGTCATGAGCCATGCGTCCTGCTCGGCGATTGTCATGTGGGAATTGTCGAGCTCTATGGCATCTTCGGCTTTGCGCAAAGGGCTTTCTTTACGGGTCTGGTCGATGTGGTCGCGTTTGTTGATGTTGGCGACCACTTCGTCGAAATCGACATCGACACCTTTCGCCCTCAGTTCGTCGACACGTCGTTGTGCCCGAGTCTCCGCTGAGGCCGTGACGAATATTTTCAGTTCAGCATGGGGGAATACGGTCGTGCCTATATCGCGCCCGTCCATGACGATACCTTTCCGTTCGCCCATTTTTTGCTGTGCGGCAACCATAGCCGTGCGCACGAAAGGTATGGCACTAACGGGGCTTACCTTATCGGATACTCGCATGGAGCGAATTTCACGCTCTACGTCGATTCCGTTTAGAAATGTGTGTGTCATACCCGTTTCGGAATCGGGGCGGAAATCGATTTGAATGTCGTCCATGAGGGACCTCAGCGTATCGGTATCGACCGTGTCGCCGTCGATGAGACCGTGGTCGAGGCAGTAGAGGGTGACGGCGCGGTACATTGCGCCACTGTCGATATAAATGTAGCCTATGTTCCGGGCAAGAGCTTTCGCCATCGTACTTTTCCCACACGACGAGAAGCCGTCGACAGCGATGATTATCCGAGGTTCAGGTTTATTCATAAGCATTTATTTTTTGAATTCGAAAAGATTGGTCGAGAGGTTGACCATGAGCGTGGTCGCTCCCGTGTGTTGTTGTGCGAGGGCGACACCTATGCCGAACATGCGGACTTTGATTCCGCCGCCTATGCTGAATCCGGAGAGAAAGTTACGGTGAGCGGTGCGCATGTCGGTGCGGGTTTTGTAGTTGTACCCCACTCCTATGTAAATGCGGTCGGTGGGAAGGAACTCCACGCCGAAAATGAGGTGGCGGAAAAGGTTGTCCACGAATCCGCTTTTTTCGACGATTTCGTCGCTCCCGGTGTAAGAGCTGCTTTCGATGGTGGGATAGGGAAGTTTCCACCTTGTGAGGTTACGAGCGGTGACCGACACCCGTATGGGCGCATGTTCGAGGCTTTGCGTATAGCCTATCTGCAAATCGAACGGCATGCGTTCGAAAGTGTCGTTGTAACGTTTGATTTGTCCACCCAGATTGCGTGCTACCAGTGAGAGCGAGAGGTCGTTGTCGGCGTTGTAGTAGTTGAGGCCGAGATCGACGGCAAGCGCCCAAGAGGTGTATTGTTCGTAGGAGGAGTAGATGACTTTGGCATTGACTCCACCCCGCAAGGTCGTGGTGATGTCGTGGGCGTAGATACCGTTGAAAACGATGTCTTTGGGTGAAAATTCACCGGTGATCACGCCGGTTTCGTCGGCACTTTTCATTTTGCCGTACCCGTAGTATTGTATGCCGGCCGCCCATGCTCCCCGTTCTCCGGCCGCCTTTCCGAAAGTGGCTCCTGCCAGATTGATTCCCCCGACGTATTTCATGTAGTTCAGCCCGAGTTGTAAATCCGATTCGGGTCCCATCAGAGCCGGGTTTTGATTGACGAGGTTTATATCTTCGTCGATGACGGATATATTGGTTCCTCCCAACGTATAGGCGTGGGTAGAGGTGGGGATATTGAGAAAGTCGAACGAGCTTTTCCCCTCTTGTCCCCTCCCGGCGAAGCATGTAGTGACAGTCGCCAGAAGAACCGTTATATATCGAAACGTATGTGTCATAATTGTTTTCGGGTTTCAAAGATAGCCAAAATTCCCGGTCGGCAGAAAGTCGCGTGATTGAATTTTGCTTTCGGCAGAATGGTTCCCGATGATTTATTAACGGGAAAAAGGGCAATAAAGTATGTGGCGGAACGAGTTTGTATCGGAACTTTATTCGTATTATATTGTGAGTTATGTTTGCTCGGCTCGATGGAAATCGTTAATTTTGAACTCTGTTCTATGTAAAACATAAAAATTTTCAAGTAGTTTATGGAAAAACTGCAAAGATATTTCGACGCGATAGAAGCTGAACTTTCGAAGATAGAATATGCCGCCGAACCCGATGGATTGTATGCTCCCGTGCGTTATGAGTTGTCGTTGGGCGGTAAGCGCGTGAGGCCGTTGTTGACGTTGCTTGCTTGCGAGATGTTTGCGGGCGATTATCGTCGGGCATTGAATGCGGCGGTGGGGTTGGAAGTGTTTCACAACTTCACGCTGTTGCACGACGATGTGATGGATAAAGCCGACGTGCGCCGGGGTAAACCCACGGTGCATAAGGTGTGGGACGAGAATACGGCCATACTTTCGGGCGATGCTATGGAGATCATCGCTTTCCGTTATATCGTCCGCACGGAAGCTCCGCACACGGGGGCCGTCGTCGAGTTGTTCTTGAAAACGGCTCTTGAAATTTGCGAAGGTCAGCAATACGATATGGAATTCGAGCGTCGGGACGATGTGACCGAGGCGGAATATATCGAGATGATTCGCCTGAAAACAGCCGTGCTGTTGGGGGGCGCGTTGAAGATAGGGGCGATTATAGGCGGAGCGAGCGAGACGGATGCGGATTGTGTCTACCGTTTCGGCGAGTCTTTGGGACTGGCGTTCCAGTTGCAGGACGATTGGTTGGACGTGTATGGCAACCCTGCCCGTTTCGGGAAAAAGATAGGAGGCGATATTCTGAATAACAAGAAAACGTATATGCTCATCAATGCCCGGCAACGGGTCGAAGGGAAAGATGCCGAGGAGTTGTCCCGCTGGTTGAGCGCAGCCGAATACGATCCTTCCGAGAAGATAGCTGCTGTGACGGCGTTGTACGACCGTGTCGGTGCAGGCGATTTGTGTCTGCGGCAGGTCGACGAATACAGTCGTCGGGCGATAGAGGCTTTGCGGCAAATCGGAGTGGACGAAGCGGCAAAGCAGCCCTTATACGATTTGGCGAATTCATTGATAAAACGAGATCACTAAAATTTTTCAGAAACAATGCCTTACCGCCGGTTACCGAATACAGACAAAGCCCGCCTTGCCGCTCTCGAAAAAGCGGTGGCGATGGAGCACGAGTGCGATGTGGATAAGCAGGCGGCTTCGTATAAAACGCTGAACGAGGCCCGCGTTCTTTTGAGACGTTTCAAAAGTGCCGTCGGGCAGTTCCAGTATTGCTATACGGCTCAGGCCGAGGCCAACCGACAATATCAGTCGCATTTGAAGACGGCTCGGTTGTACATCTCGCATTTCATACAGGTGCTTAATTTGGCGGTGTTGCGTAACGAGGTGCGTAAGGAACACAAATTGTTTTACGGGCTCGACCCCGAAGATTTTGCCGTGCCCGAGCTGACCGGCGAGAAGCACATTCTCGTTTGGGGAGAACGTCTCATCGAGGGGGAACGCGAACGGGTGTCGCACGGAGGCGCACCTATTTATAACCCTACGATCGCGAAAGTGACCGTGCATTACGATATTTTCAAGGAAGCCTATCGGGAACAACAGAATTATAAACTGAATACGACTCGTTCCCAGTCGGGATTGGATGCCTTGCGCGAGGAGGCGGACCGGATTATCTTGGATTTGTGGAATCAGGTGGAAACGTATTACGCCGATCTCCCTGCCGAAATCCGTTTGAACCGTTGCCGGGCTTACGGCGTAGTATATTATTACCGCAGTGGAGAAAAGCGACCCGAAGATGATTGATACTCACACGCATATTTATCTGGAAGAGTTTGACGAAGACCGTGTCGAGGTGGTGCGCCGCGCCCGTGAAGCGGGAGTCGAACGGGTGATATTGCCCAATGTCGATTTCGACACGGTGCAAGCCATGCATGCCACGAACGATTTGTTTCCCGGTTATTGCCGTATGGCGATGGGGCTACACCCCACGTCGGTGGAGGCCGATTATCGGGAGCGGCTTGGACAGGTGAGAGAGCTGCTTTTCTCCGGGGAGTATTGTGCGGTGGGCGAGATAGGGCTCGATTTGTATTGGGACAAGACCTATGCCGAGGAGCAGAAAGAGGCTTTCGTGGTGCAGACGGGGTGGGCGGCAGAGTCGGGTTTGCCGGTGATTATTCATTGTCGGGAGGCATTCGACGAAATATTGGCTCTGTTGCAGTCGGGCAGAGTGCCGGCATTCCGAGGGGTGTTCCACAGTTTCACGGGGTCGGCCGAACAGGTGCGTCTGCTGAGGGGAACCGGTGACTATTATTTCGGGATAAACGGCATCGTTACTTTCAAGAACGCTCATCTCGAAGATATGGTACGAGAAGTAGGCATCGGGCGTATATTGCTCGAAACCGATGCCCCGTATTTGGCTCCCGTGCCTTATCGAGGCAAACGGAACGAACCTTCGTATTTGCCTTATATGGCGAAGCGAATAGCCGAAATTCTGGATATTACGACTGCCGAGGTGGAGGAGGCTACCTCGGCCAATGCTGTGCGATTGTTCGGAGAAGGGTGATTCCCGGATAATGGGAAGAGTCGGCTTTCGTGCTATGCATAGGGGGAATGTGTTTCATGGGGCTTTCCTCGAAAATAATTCCCGAATTTTGTTTGAAGAGGGTTAAAACAGTCGTTTGGAGCCGAGGCATGAAAAAAAAGCGTGAAATATTTGGGGAAATGTAAAAAAAAGCATAAATTTACGGAGAGACACAAAATCACGATACTATGAAAAGACCCCTCCGCTTTTCAATGAGTTTGTCTATACTCTTTTTGTCGCCCATGTCGGCGATAGTGTCGGCTGCCGTCGATATTCCTTTGAGTTTGTCGTCTGAAAAAAATTATATCGTGGAGGTCGTTCTTCCCGGCGGCAGTACGTCGGCGAATATAGAGGACGGCCGGATAACTGCCGAAGGGGCTTCGCAGGCGCTTGCGACCGTGGTCTATTATGACGGGCTGGGTCGTCCCGAACAGACTGCCCGAGTGGGTTTCACGGCAACGGGCGCCGACCTGCTGTCCACAGTCGGTTACGACGAGGCCGGGAGAGAATATCGTCAAGGGCTTCCCACGCCCGTATCGGGGAACAACGGCTGTTATGTGAATCCTTCTACATACGGGCAGACGGCTCAAAGTTATTATGGAGACACATATCTCTATCGGGAGACTTTGTACGAAAACTCACCGTTGAGCCGGACCGTCGGTGTGAAAAATCCTGGAGCTGTTTGGAACGCTCACCCGAAGACTGCTGCATATCGGTGCAATACGGCGGAAGAGGTCGTTCTTTTCCGAATTTCGTCCGATGGGGTACAACGAGTGGGGCGGTATACCCCGGGTGCTCTTTATGTTACTCGCGAAACCGACGAGGACGGAATTTGGCAAGAGAGTTTCACCGATAAATCGGGTCGAGTGGTTATGACCCGTCAGGGAAACGGTTATGACACTTACTACATTTATGACGACCACGGCAGGCTGTGCTACGTACTGCCCCCGATGGCTGTGGACGGAATGTATAATACCGGCAATTATCCCGACAGCCACACTCTTTTGCAACAGTATGCCTATCTCTATAAATACGACGACCGGGGGAACTGCATAGGGAAGCGTTTGCCCGGTTGTAAATCGATACAGATGATTTACGATAGGGCTAATCGGTTGGTCATGAGTCAGGACGGCAATCAACAGAGCGAAAGTCTCTGGACCATAACCAAATATGATGCCCTCTCCCGAGTGCTGTATACTTATGAGGCGAATCCGCTTCGCAGCCCCGGAGACTTGCGCCAGTATTGTAAAGAAAAATTGTTTGTCGAGGAACGTGCCGATAGTTATACTGCGTGGCCGGGTATGGGTTATACCCTCAGGATTCTGCTGCCTGCCGCCAATGATTACCGGTTGCTCACGGTCAATTATTACGACGACTATTCTTTTTTGTACATCGAGGGGACGGCAGCTTCGCAGCTTGCCTATCGGAGTAAGGAGGGATATGGTGCGGCTTATTCCTCGGCCAAAGGTTTGCTGACCGGGACGCAGGTGTTCGACTTGACGGACAGGAGCAAATATGCGATTACCGTTTATTATTACGATGAATATGGAAATCCCGTACAGACACGCACTCGGCATGTATCGGGTGATTATGAAATGACTTATGCTCAATGCGACCTTTCGGGAAATATTCTTAAATCATACACGGAACATTTGGATTCCCGGGGGCGTTTATCGGTATCGGAGTCCGTAGAAAATACTTATGACCGCTCGGGACGCCTCACCCGCACCGATTATGCGGTTAACGACTCTTTGTCTACCGATTGGATATATGAATACGACGAGTTGGGACGGATATCCAGCAAAAGTATCGACGGAGGACTGACGCATGCTAAATATCGGTATAATTTGCAGGGTTGGATCACTCGGATAGAAGATGTCGATTTTGTACAGAATTTGTATTACGAAAGCTTTATGGGAAACTATGGGAAAGTTCGTTATAACGGAAATATATCGGCGATGAATTGGACATATCGCACCGATACCGACACGATTGTGAACGGCTATCGCTTCACTTATGATGCCTACGACCGGCTGGCTTCGGCCTATTCGGTGACAGGCAGTGATTTTTCCAGCGGCCGTTATCATGTCGAATATGAATATGACAAGCATGGTAATATGGTAAATTTGTATCGCAATGGGGGAAGGGGCGGAATGATAGACGAGATGAACTGGTTTTATGAAGGGAATAGGGTAGTAGAGATTACCGATATGGTGGGAGAACAGGGGCGATACGACATGAAAGAATATCGGGACTATAATCATAACGGACTCGATTATTTTTACGACTCCAACGGAAATATGACGGCTGACCTCGACCGGGATATTGTCGCCATACGATACAACATGTTGAATTTGCCCGATACCGTGCAGTTCCGCAACGGGTCGGCTATCGTGAATTATTACACCGCCGACGGCAAGAGAACCGGCAGTAAATACCTCACACCACAGACAACGGTCGTTATCCCCGCGGGTCAGCCCTTCGGCAGTACATCGGGGACAGCGGCCATGAGCAGTCATGTTACGGCACGTCGGGGTTCTTTGGAATATGCGGGAGCCGATTTCGAGAGCGATACCCTGATACGAATTCATAACGGCGACGGCTATTTGGATTGTTCGGAACAAGATTTCCGGTACTTCGTGCGGGATTATCAAGGGAATATCCGCACCGTCTACGGCAGTGCGGTAGCAAAACTAATACCAGTGGAACCTCCTTTTTCCTTGACGAACCGGGGGGCGATAGGCGGAGATAAACCACCTATTCGCCCAACCCCCATAGAGCATACCGTCACCTACCAACGTATGCAATACTATCCTTTCGGTCTTCCTTATGAAGCCCATTACCAGCCCGAAGAACAGCCGTACAAATACGGAGGAAAGGAGTTTATAGAGCTGCACGGCTATGACAGTTACGACTTCGATGCTCGTATGTATTATCCGGCTCTCTGCCGATTCACCACTATGGATCCTCTTTGTGAAAAATATTACTCCATCTCACCTTATGCTTACTGTAATAACAATCCGGTAAAATATGTAGACCCGGACGGGGAATCGTGGCGATTGACTTATGACAGAATAGAAGGAGAGGTGATTTTTACAGGATATGAGTGGGTAGATGAAGATAAATCTTATGATGTAGACGGTAATTTATTGCAGGGTTTGTATGCGCAGGCCATATTTTTTTCAGATAACAAAACTTTTGACAAGGATAACGGCTATAATATAGGATCTTCTACTGCCACGGTTTATTTGGCAGACGGAACGACCGAGACATATGCGGCCTGTACGAATCCTTCGGGAAGCGACTATGCTACGGTTCCCGAAGGTACTTATCATGCGAAAGTAGGCAAGCATAAGGGGGCTTATACGGCTTTGCGAATGGAGGATACCGACGGTAGCGGGAGAATAGAATTAGGATACGAAAATCCGGCATATACCGATGGCCGGACATACGCAGTGGGTATTAATATACACAAGCCTGGAATAAATAATCTTACAGGAATGATTACTAAAAAAAGACCTATATCGGCAGGATGCCTGTTGGTCGACATAAATAGCTGGGACCGTTTTATAGGGCATTTTGAAGCAGAAGACCAAAAGAACAATACGGTAAGCGTCACGGTTTCGAGATCTCTATCGGAACCCGTGAACGTAAACCGGTTGCCGGCTTTTAATTTTATTCTGAATGGAACGAGAGAATCATTTTTTAGTCGTATTAAAAATAGGAAATTATGAAAAAGAGCGTGCTATTGCTGTTTTTTGCCGGTTGTGTGGCGACAGGCATTTTTGGAATCGGCCGTAAGATTCCGATGAATCGGGTGAATGATTTGGGGCAGAGGGAAGGCTATTGGAGAGATTCTGTCGGAGGAGGATTCGTATATGATCTATATTATAAAGGTGGTAAAAAAGATGGATTATACAAGCGTTTTTATCGTAATAAATTATTTCTGTTTGGGGAATACACAGCGGATAATATATCTGGCACATGGTATATGTTTGGAGATGAAGGAGAATTACGTTGTACCATTGATTCGATAGAACTCAATAAGGACAGTATATATACGGGGTATTGCCGAATTTTCTGTAAATATAAGTGTTATTGTGCTGATTATTATCCAAGTGGAGCCGTTAAGAGCGAAGGATATATGGTGTGCGATGAAGATTTTATGGTTGATCTTTGGGAAATCGGGGAGTGGAAATATTACGATGAGTCCGGGAATTTGATAAAGACAAAAGACTACGGCGACCGACGGACTCCATAGGAGGAAGAGATCAAGGGGTGTTATAGATTGTAACAAGATTCACTTAAAAATGGATAGATATGAAACGGTTGTTTTTTGTAATGATGACGTTAATGTTTATGTACTGTGTAGTAAAGCGGAAGGAAAGGCTATTTATATAGATTCGGGGGGAAATGGAGAGGTAATCGTCCATACACGACCCGACACCCTTTTCTCCAATAAGTTTCAGTGTGATTAAATTTGGCTCATCGCTAAAAGAATAGATATGTTTTGTACGAGACCGGGAAGAAAGGGAGATACCCCCTTCACAGAATTGAGCATTGGAAATTGGATTATATCAAAGTCCTATGTGAAAAAATAGAGTCCTGATGTATGGTTATGTAAAAATATAAGATTAGGAGTTATGAAAAAGAGCGTGCTATTACTGTTTTTTGCCGGTTGTGTGGCGACAGGCATTTTTGGAATCGGTCGTAAGATCCCGATGAATCGGGTGAATGATTTGGGGCAGAGGGAAGGCTATTGGAGAGATTCTCTTGGCGAAGGAATCACACATGAACTATACTATAAAGGCGGTAAAAAAGATGGATTATTTAAGTGCTTTATTCGTAATGAATTATTTCTGTTTGGGGAATACACAGCGGATAATATGTCCGGCACATGGTATATGTTTGGAGATGAGGGAGAATTACGTTGTACCATTGATTCGATAGAGTTTAACAAGGATAGTATATACACGGGGTATCCTTGTTGCCGAATTTTCTGTAAATATAAATGTCATAGTATTGATTATTATCCAAGTGGAGCCGTTAAGAGCGAAGGATATATGGTGTGTGACGAAGAGTTTGAGATTGAGATTTGGGAAATCGGGGAGTGGAAATATTACGACGAGTCCGGGAATTTGATAAAGACAAAAGACTACGGCGACCGACGAACTCCATAGGAGGAAGAGATCAATCTGTTAATGGACAATGGATTGAAGAAAATAAAACTTTAATGGAAATGATTATCAATTCTAAAAAGGAAACTATTAAAAATATGCAAGAGTGATGAAAACAATGGTCTATATATTTTTCTCGTTTTTCATGTTTTGTGCTATGAATTTAAATGCACAGAGTCCAATAGAGATTGATACCGTATCGTTGAGATATGTCAATGGATTCACCAATCAGCATGAGATTGTAGATGAGTATCGAATGACAAATCATTCAAACGAAGAGTATATAACTTGGGTGTCATTGGAGCCGACAAATGATAAATCGAACATTGAATTGGTACACGATTTCTTTAAAAAGATAAAGGGCGATTTCAGTTACATTCAAGCGATGTATGAAGAATTACTTGACAATCGGCCATCTATCACTGGATATTCGTTTATTAAAAAAATTGCACCCGGTGAGACATTTACCTATTTCATTGTCAAAACAGATCCGGAATCAAATTTTTATTCCGAAAGGATTGTCCTTATGAAGGGGAGTGAAGTCGAACAATATTTAAGGCTGCAGATTGAAGAAAAATATTTTTTCAAACCATCGAGTATTGTTTTAACTGGAAAATAACCTCCCTATCCAAGAGATTAGCCCACATACCTATGAAGAGCATTCGTTTTTATTTGGTCGTTTGGCTTTTAATACTAATGTGTTGCAATAACATAGGCTCTAAAAAGGCAGGCAATAGCGGTAACATTGTGCCGACATAACTGATACGATACGACAAGAACAATTAGATAACGGTGGAATGGAAACAGTCAAATAAGGACTGTCTTTTGAGGGAAAGAAAATATTTGGTTTTGATGTAATTAGAATGGATTTTATATAAATGATTATTAATATCTTATGTTAAGAACTCACGAAAACCGATATGCCGAGCAGCTCGACATGGTGTATAAGGGGAACCGGCTGACAAAGGTCTCGAAAAACGGTGACCCAAATCTCGAGTATGATTTTCAAGGATATCCCGATAAAGCCGATGCGTCGACCGAGATGACATACGACCCCAATGGAAACATGACCGCCGACCTCGACCGGGGAATCGTGGCCATACGATACAATTTGCTGAACCTACCCGACACCGTGCAGTTCGAAAACGGCAACCGTATCGTCTATTTTTATTATGCCGGAGGGGAAAGAGCCGGGGCGGTCACGACCACATATTCCACCCCCATATCCGTGCCCCTCGACAGCGTTTATCTCGGTGAAGACCCGCATTTCGACATGTGGGAACACCGGCATGGAAATCTTTTTTACAAGATGGGCTCCCCGTCGCGGCTGCTGTTCGACGACGGTTTTTTCGAGTTGGCCGAGCGACATGGGGGATTGATCTCTCAGATACCCTATGTCTTTGTCCGGGATCATATCGGCAGTGTGCGATTGGTCTGCAACGTCAATACCGGGGAGGTCGTGCAGAGTCTCGAGTACCTCCCTTCGGGGGTTATTTTCCGCAGCCGGAATTTCGACCGGCAGCCCTACCGGTTTACCGGGAAGGAGCTGCTATCCGCTCACGGGCTCGACTGGTACGATTCCGGAGCTCGCATGCAGGAGTTCCATATCCCGCGCTTCACCACGATGGATCCGCTCTGCGAGAAATATTACTCCATCTCGCCCTATGCCTATTGTAATAATAATCCGGTGAATTATGTAGACCCGGACGGGAGGGATATTTGGGAAATAGATTACGATGGCAGAATTATAAATCGTATCGAGAACAAGACCCAAGATGCCTTTTATATGGTGGCAAAAGATAGTAACGGTGATTATCAACGGACTTTCTCGGTCGATGAAGACGGGAACAAGAAGTATAATTCCATCAATTTCGAATATGGAGTCATAACCGATTCAAAAAAAGCATGGTTTTTCAATCAGGAAACAAGTTTTTCTATTAATAATGAATCAGACGGAGCAAATTTATTCAAGTTCTTTGCTAATAATACAAAAATTGAATTTGGGTTAATAAATACACAAAACAATGGTTCCCTTGTTATGACTAACCATCAAGAACACTCCATTAAAGTAAGTAAACAAGCAAAAAGATTAAGTATGAATGGAGCGACTGTAACATCGATCGTTCACAATCATCCAAACAATTCATATCCATCGGGGTTTAGAAAAAAAGACAATCATGGTGATAAATATGCGGCAGCACTTATCTCTAATTCCAAAGGATATAGAGTTGAACACTATGTATATCAGCCACAAAAGGGGCGTTTAATAATGTATGATAAAAACAAAATTATAGGACCTATCCCATGGGAATATATTTTCTCTTCTAATAAATGATATATAAGACACTTAATCCCCTCAAAAAAATAAGAATTACCTTTTTATTTAATCTATTTTTGAAAGTATGAGAAAGATAATTAGTTTCATATTCATTACTTGGTTTATTTCCTGTTCAGGAAATAGAGATATCGTACTGACAGATTTTACAAAAGAATTAATCTCCATATATCTTAATGACTCCGAACATATCCAAGCCCAAAAAAGGAAGGACGAAATAATACTAATTTCTACAACAGATTCACTATATTACACCTTATTGATATTTAGCAACAATAGTAAGTCTTATAAATATGAGACTTTCGATTTCGTAGGACGAACAATATATATGGGACACTCTATCAAAGCTTTTGGAGACAAGATTCCTATCTTTTATTCAGGGAATAATTTTGTTAAACAAAAAAGGCAAGATATCCCAAATATGAAGGAATATGATCCATCTGTCTGGCAAGTTAGTTTTTATAAAGACAGCTCTTTTTGTAAAATGAGAACATACAAAACTACTCCAAGCGAAAACATTGCAGATATAGAAAACTTAGCAAAAAAGTATTTTAAAATATCACGACCGTCAACAAACGAAATATATCAATTATACGAAGTTGAGACCGAGCCCCAATTTATTTTAGGTAACGATTCTTTAAGGCAAATTATAACATCGAATTTTAAACGAGTAAAGAGGGCTCCTATGCAAGGGAAAATACCAGTAGTAGTTGATGTCTTAATCGATAAACATGGTATTGCAAAACTAATCGGTATCAGAAAAAGTTCGGGAGACACAGTAATCGATGAGGAAGCATTAAAAGTAGCCAAGATAATATGCCAATATAAATTTATCCCGGCAACTCATCGAGGAGAAACTGTCGAGACAATCTTTCCCATTATGTTTCTCGATAATGACGTTAAAGCTAAATAACTCATACTAACAATAAAGTATAATTACGTTTTGAAAAATAAAAAGATTGCTTCCATTTGACTTGTCAAATATAGTATAGATTATATTCCTGAAAGTTCAAACGATATGAATTTCACATTCGGACGATTGTCTTATTTTGTAATAAAGGACTCCAACGGAAATATGACGGCTGACCTCGACCGGGATATTGTCGCCATACGATACAACATGTTGAATTTGCCCGATACCGTGCAGTTCCGCAACGGGTCGGCTATCGTGAATTATTACACCGCCGACGGCAAGAGAACCGGCAGTAAATACCTCACACCACAGACAACGGTCGTTATCCCCGCGGGTCAGCCCTTCGGCAGTACATCGGGGACAGCGGCCATGAGCAGTCATGTTACGGCACGTCGGGGTTCTTTGGAATATGCGGGAGCCGATTTCGAGAGCGATACCCTGATACGAATTCATAACGGCGACGGCTATTTGGATTGTTCGGAACAAGATTTCCGGTACTTCGTGCGGGATTATCAAGGGAATATCCGCACCGTCTACGGCAGTGCGGTAGCAAAACTAATACCAGTGGAACCTCCTTTTTCCTTGACGAACCGGGGGGCGATAGGCGGAGATAAACCACCTATTCGCCCAACCCCCATAGAGCATACCGTCACCTACCAACGTATGCAATACTATCCTTTCGGTCTTCCTTATGAAGCCCATTACCAGCCCGAAGAACAGCCGTACAAATACGGAGGAAAGGAGTTTATAGAGCTGCACGGCTATGACAGTTACGACTTCGATGCTCGTATGTATTATCCGGCTCTCTGCCGATTCACCACTATGGATCCTCTTTGTGAAAAATATTACTCCATCTCACCTTATGCTTACTGTAATAACAATCCGGTAAAATATGTAGACCCGGACGGGGAATCGTGGCGATTGACTTATGACAGAATAGAAGGAGAGGTGATTTTTACAGGATATGAGTGGGTAGATGAAGATAAATCTTATGATGTAGACGGTAATTTATTGCAGGGTTTGTATGCGCAGGCCATATTTTTTTCAGATAACAAAACTTTTGACAAGGATAACGGCTATAATATAGGATCTTCTACTGCCACGGTTTATTTGGCAGACGGAACGACCGAGACATATGCGGCCTGTACGAATCCTTCGGGAAGCGACTATGCTACGGTTCCCGAAGGTACTTATCATGCGAAAGTAGGCAAGCATAAGGGGGCTTATACGGCTTTGCGAATGGAGGATACCGACGGTAGCGGGAGAATAGAATTAGGATACGAAAATCCGGCATATACCGATGGCCGGACATACGCAGTGGGTATTAATATACACAAGCCTGGAATAAATAATCTTACAGGAATGATTACTAAAAAAAGACCTATATCGGCAGGATGCCTGTTGGTCGACATAAATAGCTGGGACCGTTTTATAGGGCATTTTGAAGCAGAAGACCAAAAGAACAATACGGTAAGCGTCACGGTTTCGAGATCTCTATCGGAACCCGTGAACGTAAACCGGTTGCCGGCTTTTAATTTTATTCTGAATGGAACGAGAGAATCATTTTTTAGTCGTATTAAAAATAGGAAATTATGAAAAAGAGCGTGCTATTGCTGTTTTTTGCCGGTTGTGTGGCGACAGGCATTTTTGGAATCGGCCGTAAGATTCCGATGAATCGGGTGAATGATTTGGGGCAGAGGGAAGGCTATTGGAGAGATTCTGTCGGAGGAGGATTCGTATATGATCTATATTATAAAGGTGGTAAAAAAGATGGATTATACAAGCGTTTTTATCGTAATAAATTATTTCTGTTTGGGGAATACACAGCGGATAATATATCTGGCACATGGTATATGTTTGGAGATGAAGGAGAATTACGTTGTACCATTGATTCGATAGAACTCAATAAGGACAGTATATATACGGGGTATTGCCGAATTTTCTGTAAATATAAGTGTTATTGTGCTGATTATTATCCAAGTGGAGCCGTTAAGAGCGAAGGATATATGGTGTGCGATGAAGATTTTATGGTTGATCTTTGGGAAATCGGGGAGTGGAAATATTACGATGAGTCCGGGAATTTGATAAAGACAAAAGACTACGGCGACCGACGGACTCCATAGGAGGAAGAGATCAAGGGGTGTTATAGATTGTAACAAGATTCACTTAAAAATGGATAGATATGAAACGGTTGTTTTTTGTAATGATGACGTTAATGTTTATGTACTGTGTAGTAAAGCGGAAGGAAAGGCTATTTATATAGATTCGGGGGGAAATGGAGAGGTAATCGTCCATACACGACCCGACACCCTTTTCTCCAATAAGTTTCAGTGTGATTAAATTTGGCTCATCGCTAAAAGAATAGATATGTTTTGTACGAGACCGGGAAGAAAGGGAGATACCCCCTTCACAGAATTGAGCATTGGAAATTGGATTATATCAAAGTCCTATGTGAAAAAATAGAGTCCTGATGTATGGTTATGTAAAAATATAAGATTAGGAGTTATGAAAAAGAGCGTGCTATTACTGTTTTTTGCCGGTTGTGTGGCGACAGGCATTTTTGGAATCGGTCGTAAGATCCCGATGAATCGGGTGAATGATTTGGGGCAGAGGGAAGGCTATTGGAGAGATTCTCTTGGCGAAGGAATCACACATGAACTATACTATAAAGGCGGTAAAAAAGATGGATTATTTAAGTGCTTTATTCGTAATGAATTATTTCTGTTTGGGGAATACACAGCGGATAATATGTCCGGCACATGGTATATGTTTGGAGATGAGGGAGAATTACGTTGTACCATTGATTCGATAGAGTTTAACAAGGATAGTATATACACGGGGTATCCTTGTTGCCGAATTTTCTGTAAATATAAATGTCATAGTATTGATTATTATCCAAGTGGAGCCGTTAAGAGCGAAGGATATATGGTGTGTGACGAAGAGTTTGAGATTGAGATTTGGGAAATCGGGGAGTGGAAATATTACGACGAGTCCGGGAATTTGATAAAGACAAAAGACTACGGCGACCGACGAACTCCATAGGAGGAAGAGATCAATCTGTTAATGGACAATGGATTGAAGAAAATAAAACTTTAATGGAAATGATTATCAATTCTAAAAAGGAAACTATTAAAAATATGCAAGAGTGATGAAAACAATGGTCTATATATTTTTCTCGTTTTTCATGTTTTGTGCTATGAATTTAAATGCACAGAGTCCAATAGAGATTGATACCGTATCGTTGAGATATGTCAATGGATTCACCAATCAGCATGAGATTGTAGATGAGTATCGAATGACAAATCATTCAAACGAAGAGTATATAACTTGGGTGTCATTGGAGCCGACAAATGATAAATCGAACATTGAATTGGTACACGATTTCTTTAAAAAGATAAAGGGCGATTTCAGTTACATTCAAGCGATGTATGAAGAATTACTTGACAATCGGCCATCTATCACTGGATATTCGTTTATTAAAAAAATTGCACCCGGTGAGACATTTACCTATTTCATTGTCAAAACAGATCCGGAATCAAATTTTTATTCCGAAAGGATTGTCCTTATGAAGGGGAGTGAAGTCGAACAATATTTAAGGCTGCAGATTGAAGAAAAATATTTTTTCAAACCATCGAGTATTGTTTTAACTGGAAAATAACCTCCCTATCCAAGAGATTAGCCCACATACCTATGAAGAGCATTCGTTTTTATTTGGTCGTTTGGCTTTTAATACTAATGTGTTGCAATAACATAGGCTCTAAAAAGGCAGGCAATAGCGGTAACATTGTGCCGACATAACTGATACGATACGACAAGAACAATTAGATAACGGTGGAATGGAAACAGTCAAATAAGGACTGTCTTTTGAGGGAAAGAAAATATTTGGTTTTGATGTAATTAGAATGGATTTTATATAAATGATTATTAATATCTTATGTTAAGAACTCACGAAAACCGATATGCCGAGCAGCTCGACATGGTGTATAAGGGGAACCGGCTGACAAAGGTCTCGAAAAACGGTGACCCAAATCTCGAGTATGATTTTCAAGGATATCCCGATAAAGCCGATGCGTCGACCGAGATGACATACGACCCCAATGGAAACATGACCGCCGACCTCGACCGGGGAATCGTGGCCATACGATACAATTTGCTGAACCTACCCGACACCGTGCAGTTCGAAAACGGCAACCGTATCGTCTATTTTTATTATGCCGGAGGGGAAAGAGCCGGGGCGGTCACGACCACATATTCCACCCCCATATCCGTGCCCCTCGACAGCGTTTATCTCGGTGAAGACCCGCATTTCGACATGTGGGAACACCGGCATGGAAATCTTTTTTACAAGATGGGCTCCCCGTCGCGGCTGCTGTTCGACGACGGTTTTTTCGAGTTGGCCGAGCGACATGGGGGATTGATCTCTCAGATACCCTATGTCTTTGTCCGGGATCATATCGGCAGTGTGCGATTGGTCTGCAACGTCAATACCGGGGAGGTCGTGCAGAGTCTCGAGTACCTCCCTTCGGGGGTTATTTTCCGCAGCCGGAATTTCGACCGGCAGCCCTACCGGTTTACCGGGAAGGAGCTGCTATCCGCTCACGGGCTCGACTGGTACGATTCCGGAGCTCGCATGCAGGAGTTCCATATCCCGCGCTTCACCACGATGGATCCGCTCTGCGAGAAATATTACTCCATCTCGCCCTATGCCTATTGTAATAATAATCCGGTGAATTATGTAGACCCGGACGGGAGAGAAGTACAAGTAGCCAAAGAGTATCAAGAGCAATTTAGAAATGACTTGCAAAATGTTTTTGGCGATAGAATAAATATGCTTTCTTTCAACGATAATGGGACATTACAACTTGACGGGAAAACAAAAGATTTTACCAAAGAAATGACAAAAGACCAAAAGGAAGCCTTCAAAGGATTAAATAAAGCAATGAATGACAAACAAGTTACGTCTGTGGTTTATGCTGATAATTACAATATAACAGTTAACGGTGAAGTAAAATCTGTCGATATAGTGAAAGAATACGGAGGAGGTTTGTATTCCAAAACAGATAATTTGATTATCATTGCTCCAAGTGTGAGAAGTGTGGATGTTACGTTAGACCAAATTCAAATTACCGCAGATGGGTTAGGCTTTCCAAGCCAAAATGTCCAACAAAATACTACTTCTACGTTGTTTCACGAAATAGGAGAACGGAACACTACCAATATTAATTTTAGAGGAGTTGTCATTGATTTTGAAAACTATGTAAGGAGAACAATCGGACTTCCTGTTCGTCCATATGATTTAAATCATAGTAAGACAATAAAAACTAATTATACAAAATGAATATGAAAGTATATATTTATTTGATATTGATTTGTTTAAATGTTTTTTGTAGACTAAATGCTCAAACAAGAATTGCAGGAAATGAGCAATACAATTCCTACGAGCTATGTATTTATGTTGATAACTTGTCTCAAAAATCGATTCCTGATATTTTTGTTAGCACGTACTACGATAAACTTAAAACGTCAGATTTTAAAATTTCGCAAGTAATTGATTCCATTCACAAAAGAAGAGAAGTACATGTCCGTACTAAAAAGGCGAAAGACGGTTTTCTCTTTGTGAATAAATATATTATGGATCATGTTACAAATTTAAATTGTGAATTGGGCAAAATGAAAGTGTTATATATATAATAATAAGGAAGTAAAAACAAAGGAAGATGTAATGAGTGTTCTCCGATTAAGAAAAAAAAGTATTCAGATTTCAGAGATTACACAAGATGAGCAATCGGGGCTAATCACCGTATATGTTATTGATCAATAACATATACGGTGATATCAGGATACTCAAAAACAATAAATAAACTCATTTTTTAATAATTTCCGAAATCTCGAACAAGAAAAGTTGAACAAAGGAATATAGACGGTATTCTTAAAGAGGCTATAAAAGCATACGATAAATGGATACAAAACCCTAAAAACAAAGGAAAGGAATTTAAATATGAAATCAACACAAACCTCCCCAAGAATTAGATTTTTTTAAAGTCATTTGTTCAAACTTTTTTTAATTGATTTGATCTTGTTTCTGTTATTCAGATACTATCAACCAATGTGTGAACCCTGTTTAGATAATATAGACTGTCCCCCTTGTTTATCAAAAGAACAGTATTTTATAATATATTTTGGAATAGCAATAAATACGATTTTCGCAATTTTCTGGTTATTCAAAAGAATAAAAAGAAAAACTATCGAATGAGAGTTTTTCTGTCGGCACAATCTTTCTATTGGTATTCTATTTTTATTGTTTTTTGTTTTACGAAAAGTGGTAAATCGCAAATATGAAATCGCATTATTGTTGTTAGTTCAGTTTTGTATTTCGGTATTATTGTCACTTATTATTGAAAGTTCAAACGATATGAATTCCACATTCGGACGATTGCCTTATTTTGTAATAAAGGACAACAACGGACGTTTTGGTAAATTTCGTTCATTTATGACCAAAAACTATATCTATTGATTTAAATATGGGCATACAATATTAGAAAACTATCTGAACAGTAAAATTAGACACCCCTTACAATTAAAAAATCAGATGAAAACCAGTTTCAAAGCAAGAAGATGATTATAGGAAAAGAGAAATGTCGTGTTATTACAGGCCTAAAAAGGAAAACTGCGAAAGCGAATAATAGAGGAACAAGGATCGATCACCGAGGGCGAAGCGTCTTTGCGGAAGCCTGATATTAAAGGATAACATGTAGAAGTGTATAATCACAATTTAGTATAATTGAATATGAAAAATATTAGGATTATAATTGTGCTAGTCGTATTCCCATTTTTCTGTATAATCGGCCAAAATCAACAAAGTTTGCCGGAGGATAGACCCATTATTCCTCCATCTCCGAGGGCTGCCGCATTTCATATTTATGGAGATTATCCGGTTAATTATAATACAGGAATTGCTGATATATCCATACCATTGTATACTGTAAAGATGGAGGGAATAGAGGTGCCGATAACATTGCGATACCATCATGCAGGTGTGAAATTTTATGAAACTCAGTTGTCGAATGTCGCTACGGGGTGGATTATAGATGTGGGAGGATTGGTGTCACGAACAATTATGGGGAAACCAGACAAGCGGGTTCCTATGTTTAATGTAGATTCTTTGGAGGCGGGCTATCTTACAGAAACAGATGAAGAGGATTTCAAAATATTACAACGATTGGCTTGCGGGCAGTTGGTGAATACGGTACTTGACTCGGAATATGATATTTTTTCCTATCGGTTTAATGATAACGTCGGGAAATTTGTTGTGGGCAGATTTGACGAAGTAATTAAATTTCCGCATAATTCGTTAAAAATAGAACCCGAGTGGGCCGGTCATCTTATTCAAAAGATCGATATTTATGACGATAAAGGAGTTCAATATAGATTTGGTAAATCCTTAGACGGGCAATCGAAGGCTGTGGAATATACGGGTAGCAATTTCGAGTCGAGTTGGCTTTTGACCGGAATAAAGCCGAGCCACGGAAAAGATAGTATTGTTTTTAAATACAGAGATGCATCGCGAAATGGGAGTTTTACGTATAAAATTTGGGTTCCCAATCATTTTGTGGAAATAAAAGATGGTCGTCAGGGAGATGAGATTATAGAAGATGTGCAGGGAACGCATACTTATTTTGGAGATAGTTATGCTGGGTCTAGTATAGAATGTTTGGTATATAACGGATATAGAGAGTTATTGTATAATATAAAAACAATATCGGAGATTATTTTTCCATTGGGGAAAATTGTATTTAATTCGATAGATGGAGGAGAGCGAGTTTCGAGTATAGATATTTTCGATAATAGAAACGAGTTATTAAGAAGTGTTCGTTTCAACACAACCGCTTTTGACGAATCGGGGCGGTGGAATGCATTAAATTCTGTTGAGTTTTTAGATTCTCGACGAGTGTGCGATTCTCGATATTTGTTTGAATATAATGATGTACGATTTCCCCAAGTGGAACATACCAATGCATTGGATTATTGGGGATATTATAATGGTTGTAACGACAATACGTCTTTGGTTCCTAATTTTTATTTGACATTTAAACGGAACCAAGTAAAAAATGGAGCATGGGGTGTGTTGGAAAAAGGTCTGTTATATAATTATGCCATCGGGTCCTGCGATAGAACTCCTTCTGAATATTTTGCCCAAGCATACATTTTAGAAAAAATAGTTTATCCTACCGGTGGATTTTCGGAATTTGAATATCAGTTGAATCGTTATGGGGAAGATAAACCGGGAGGAGGATTACGGATTCATCGAATTATCAATGATGATGGAAAAGGAAATAAAACTAGCAGAAGTTATGAATACTCTCCGGGTGTATTGGAATTGATGCCCGATAGTGCAGAAAATTATATTCATGAGGCAGATGGCATTCTTTTTCAAATGAGGACAGAAAATCAAGGGTTTATTCGCTATCACGAATTTTCATTTAGAAAGAGATTCTATTCATCTGATATGAACGGAGCTTTAACTTTGGGAACAGGAAACCAAATCAGATATCCCGAAGTTATAGAATATATCGGTACGAACGAACAAAATATCGGTAGGAATGTATATCGATTTGAAGAACACCGAAACTTGTATACTAGGTCTCGGCCTAATAATGATTTGACTTTTCCCCGGTTGCATACATGGAGAAGATGGAAATCGGGGAATTTGATAGAGACGTTGGTTCAAAGACGGGACGAAATAGGAAATTGGGTGTCAGAAAGGATAATAAGAAATGAATATGAATTATTAAGTCGCACCAAATTGAGAAATTTAAGCGTAACAAAAACAACGTTTTATCCACCGTCTTTTGTCCGTATAGGTTCTTTAAGTACAACCGATTTAGACGATTTAATTCTGACTCCTGATTTATTCGAGCGTTTGGATCTTATTTATGGACGTTTTGAACATTCGAGGAGTTTTCCGTTTTTCCTTCAAGATCGATATTTGATAGATACCTCTACTCCCGTTTTATCGGAAACGATAGACTCGTTGTGGACAGATAACGGTAATTTTGTAAAGAATGAAAGTTATGCATATGATTCTATTTATTTAAAGCCGATTAGTATTGTTCAAACGACCAGTGATGGTGAAATGTTGGAGATAAAGAATGAATATGCCTTTTCCGATGCTTATAAAAATGAAGACCCATATAAGGGAATGATAAAAAATAACATAGTCTCTCCTATCATAGAACGGCAGGAATACAAGAAAAAATTCGAGAATGTATTGTTGTCCACTCAAAAGTTAAGTTATAAGCAATTTTATCCGAAAGTGTTTAAGCCGAGTGAGTTTATGATATCGTTTGAGAGCAATCCATTTTATTTGAAGTCGAAATACAGTAGATACGATTCTCATGGAAATCCATTGTGTATAACGAGCGATGATTTAACTACCATTTATTTGTGGGGATATAGTTATCAATACCCGGTGGCGGAAATTAGGAATGCCTCTTGGGAGCAAGTAGAGAGCATCATAGGGGATGCCGAGGCTTTCGCTGCGGCTGAAATTCCAGACGGAATGTTACTGGCCCGATTGCGTACGGAACTGCCGTCGGCACAAGTAACCGTTTATACGTATGAGCCGCTGGTGGGAATTACCTCTTCGACCGATCCTCGGGGGCATACGACTTATTATGAGTATGATGATGTGGGGCGATTGGTGCGTGTGAAAGAGGGGGAGAAGACTACGACATTGTATAAGTATCATTATCGGAATGAATAGAGCGATGAAATGGATAAAGAGAAATGTTATGAATATACGTGTTTTATTATTTACAGCTGGTATTGCAGCTGTACAAGTTTTGTCGGCAATAGAATTGACTGCCGACAGCAACCGGCTGGAAGCTGGGGAGGCATTCGTCAAAATGCTGGTCGAGTACCAAGAACCGGGCAGAGCCGGAACGAAATGCCGGTGGGACTTCCGAGGAATGCAAATCCTTTCGGAGGAACTTCCCGTGGAATATTTTATTCCGGACAGTTCCCATATGGATATTCTTTGTGGTCGCGAGGGGCGTAACCGTTATTATTACCGACAAGGAAGTGATAGCCTGTGGTGTGTGGGACATGAGAATGCGACTTTCTATATCGATTATGCTCGTCCCGAACTTTTGTTGCGTTATCCTTTCGCTTATGGCGATTCTCTGACGAGTCGTTTCGAAGGAGCAGGACGGTATGGTCAGCGTATTCCTCTTTTCGTCGGGGGAACGACGACTGTCACAGCCGATGCCGAAGGTGAATTGAGGTTACCGGGAGAGACTTTCGGAAACGCCCTGCGGGTACATACCGCCCGCCGATATGTGAGGATATGTGAAGACAGCTTGTCGGTGAGTGTGGATACGTATGCTTGGTATGTGCCGCAGAATCGTTATCCGGTGTTCGAGAGCGAGACTTCCACGCTGCATGGTACACAGGCCGATACGATACTCTCGGCTGTATCGTTTTACTATCCGCCCGATTATCTGAGTGGGGAGAGTGACCGTAGTGCCGACGATGAATCGATTGAGGAGGAGATCCTACCGATCGAGAGTGTTTTTACCGAGGCGGAGTATCTGCCCAATCCGGTGGAAAGTGACTTGACGATAAAATATAAACTTACTCGTTCGGCTTCGGTGTGGTTCACTTTGCACAGTAGCGCGGGAATTTGTCTGAGACGGACACCGAGTCGTGAGGAAGATGAGGGAGAGTATTCTGTGCTGGTTCCTATGTCGGGGTTAATGCCGGGGGTGTACACATTGTATGTTCATGTGGACGATAAGGTACTTTCTGTAAATATTATCAAGGGGTAATTCGGGCGGCTGTCGTAAAAATGAGATACTATTTTTGTAAAAACTTTCGTCGAACCCGAAAAATGTATTATATTTGCCACCGTTTTTACGGGATCGACCCGAGGGAGTGATGCTCGAGTGGTTGAAGAGGCACGCCTGGAAAGCGTGTATACGTCAAAAGCGTATCGGGGGTTCGAATCCCCCTTACTCCGCAAAAAAGCCGTTGCAAGTTTTTTGCAACGGCTTTTTTGTAAGAGGAACTGGTTTGTTGCGGTGGTAGAAAATGGATCAGTCGATAATTAGTGGGGCTTCTTCTTTTATATACTCTCCCCTTTGTTTCTTCGGTAGTTTTCTTATATTGCTTCGCAACACGGGGAAGAAAGATTAAAGGTATTCAATATCGCTTCTTGAAATCAATTAACTAATATCTTAACCCCTCCGTCACTTCGTGCCACCTCCCCTATATTTTGCATAGCAAAACACCCCGTAAGGCTACGGGACACGGTAGAGGAGGAGGGGAAATACTTTTAACGAATATCTTAACTCTTCAATATATATCTTTTGGGGCGGTGGGAGCTTGAACATCTATTAAACTAAAACGGGCAGGGAGCTGTTCTTTTTGGATAGATGGGGATTTTAATGTCCCGGTTTGTATGGAATGGAAGATATTTGTGTATATTTGATTTTTCGAATATAGGATATGACTCGATGTGAGAAATAGGAATATCGGTTTTGTCTTGTTTCTATTTTTCCCTTGTCGGGTTTTGAGGTAGGAAATCGAATAAAGAAAATTAAATTTTGAAGATATGAGAACATTATTATTGTCTTTTGCAATCGTGGGGTTATTGTGCGGTTGTTCGTCCAAGTCGAATTACGGTGAAGCTAGGGGAATTGTATGCGATGCTACCATGAATACGGTTACTATTGTTACCGACGACAATGACACGTTGTCGTTCAGTACGGTCGATACCGATAAAAGCGGGGGCGACGGATTGCTGCTGGGCGATACGGCCGAGATTACTTACCGGGGAAGGTATGAAAAGGGAATGGGGGCTTTGAAAATGGTGTCTTATCCGCAAAGAGCGTTACTCGGTGGCGACCGAGACGAGTATGGTTGCATAGGCTCTGCCGGATATGTGTGGAGTGAGGTGTTGCAGGATTGTATACGGGTGTTCGAGAAGGGTATCCGCACGGAGTCGGTTCGAGGGGATAACCGTTCGGTATATATCGTCTTTTCTCCCGATTCGTCCCAAGTGGAATTGTTTTTCTCCGACGGGCAACCGAATGAGATTTTGGAGCGGCGGACGTTGCCTTCGGGCGGTTTTGCTTGGAATGTGGAGGACGACGATACGAAGAATGTGCGTTTCATAAATGGTTTGTGGACGATCGAACAGCGGGGTGAGGTCATATATCGGGAAGATAGTGCAGCTGCCGACTCGTCGTTGGGCGATTGGCAGGAGCGGACTTATGAGGGGGT